>Ga0194047_10000026_pt1 | contig 131506 bp, 104 predicted proteins | sample JunL225m_MetaG_2_FD_160070 | JGI IMG/M metagenome (GOLD analysis project Ga0194047, IMG submission 160070) | Anoxic zone freshwater microbial communities from boreal shield lake in IISD Experimental Lakes Area, Ontario, Canada - Jun2016-L221-5m | ecosystem: Environmental > Aquatic >... | reverse complement strand
TAACTCATCGTAAAACACTTGCGCGTCATTCTTAGTAGCAAAATAGCCATAACGCTCGCCCCATACGCGCCAACAATTGGCCATACGATGTGCTACTTGTTTAACACTAGTTTCTCTTCCAAGAGATCCATCGGCTTGCGGTACACCTGCTTTACGAAAATATTTTTGTGCAATGATATCTGTTGCAATTTGGCTCCACTGCTTGGGTACCTCAACATTGTTCATTTCAAAAACCTTTTCTCCATTAGGATTTTTAATGACGCTATCGCGGTAGTCATATTCAAACATGTCGTATGGGCTGACACCTTTTTTGGTGAAACGACGATCAAACTGTAAGCCTTTTTTTGGAAGAGTAGCCATATTGCTGTGTTATAAAATTTATTGATGCTTGTTAACCTCGCTCAGCAAATTCTTGAGCGGTAGACGAAAATATCTTAACGGAATCAAAATTCAAGATGCGAAATATTAACAGGTTGTGGATAAGGAATGTGCAAAATCCCATATGCCCAATCAGGGTTGAATTTGAGGAAATTTCCACAGGTGTAGAAAAGATTATTAGTAAAAAAAACTTGCCATTTCAACTAAATTGTGTAAGCAAGGTTAATGTGTCAATTTATATTACAGCGATGTAGTTAAATCGTTACAAATTGGCCTTAATTTTATAGAATTAACGACATTTTAGAAACATATTGCCAATAATCGTTTTTAACAAAAAGTTTTTTGCATTTTTGCACTCACACAATTATCTCAACACTGCATGAAACAAATAATTTTTCAACAATTTCTGGAGAAAAAAAAACAGGGAAAAAAGTCTTTCGCTGTGCTGATCGATCCAGATAAAGTAACTGCAGCAAAGATTGTGGCACTTGTTGAATTAGCCGTAACTGCAAAAGTTGACTATTTTTTTGTGGGGGGCAGTTTGGTTATTTCTAGTCATTTAGACGAGTGCATCCAACAAATAAAAGCGAGTTGTTCGATTCCAGTGATTTTATTTCCAGGTTCTCCCTCTCAAGTGAGCCCTTTTGCAGATGCCCTTTTGTATTTATCATTGATTTCGGGTAGGAATCCCGAATTGTTAATAGGGCAACACGTTATTAGCGCGCCTTTTGTTCGAAAGTCTGGATTAGAAATTATGCCTACTGGCTATATGGTAATTGACGGAGGTGCTCCTACCACCGTTTCTTATATTTCTAATGCATCTCCCATTCCTGCAGATAAAAACGAAATTGCTATGTGCACTGCAATGGCAGGTGAAATGCTTGGCATGAAATTAATTTACATGGATGCTGGCAGTGGCGCTAAAACACCCATTACAGAGGCGATGATTTCAAAAGTATCAAACTGCATTGAAATTCCTTTGATTGTAGGCGGAGGCATTACAACGCCTGAGAAAGCCTATTTGAACTGCAAAGCAGGTGCAGATATTATTGTAGTAGGAAATGCCATTGAAAAAGATTCTCATTTAATTACTGAAATGGCCGCTGCTATTCATAGCATTGCAGTTACTGCATAAAAAAACTTGCCAATACCAAAATACTAGCAAGTTTTCTATAAATAACTTCCTTATTTTAATCCAGCAACATTCACGCGAGAAGGCGTTTCTTTTCCACTAATGATTCCTTTAGAACTTAATGCAATTGCCTTAATAATCATGGCCATATTTTCCATATCTAAAGTGCCTATTTCATCACTTACTTTGTGATAATTTGGCTCGCTATCCATTTTTGAAGTAGAAATAGTATGCGCTGGAACACCAAGCCTAGCAAGGGTTGCATTATCTGAACGATAAAATAAATTTTGATCGGTGTAAGGATCTGGATAAAAATTAAACCCTGTTCCTTCTAAATTACTTTGCAAGATTTTACCCATATCTGTTTTTTCATATCCTGTGATATAGGCTGAATTTTTACCCCATTTACTTTCTGTTCCAATCATTTCAATATTAAACATGGCCATCACTTGGTCTGGGTTAAACTGACGAGAACAGTATTGTGCACCAAAACCACCAACTTCTTCTGCTGTAAAAGCAACAAATACCAATGTACGTTCATTGTCGTTTTTGGCTTTAAAATATTTAGCTAGCATCATCATAGCAGTGGTGCCGGCTGCGTCATCATTAGCGCCGTTATAAATTGAATCATTATTCACTGCTTTACCAATTCCTAAATGGTCGTAATGGCCCGAGAATAATACATATTCATTCGGTTTTGATTTGCCCGGTAAGAGGCCAATCACATTGGCTAATTTCTGTTCTACAAACTCGTGCTTTGCATTAATAGCAAAGGTTTTGGGCTGTTGTGTTCCTAAAACAAACACTACACTATTATTAGATTTAAACAACTGACGCTTAAGACCAGTAAGTCGGCCGAAATTCTTTGCCAATGCAGTATCTACTATTACCAATACATTTTTTCCGGATTGTATAAACTTGCCTGCTTCAGAAAATAAATTAGCGCCGGCAGCAATGGTTGCCCTTTCGTAGCCACTCTTTTCGGTAATAGTTAGGTCTTCTTGACATGTAATAACAACCACCTCTTTTGTATCTACAGTTTGATCGTTGAAACTACAGGTAAGCCCAATAAATTTAGGCTTAACCAAAGCAAACTCTTGTAAATAAGTGCCGCTATTTTTCCAGGTTTGCAATCCTGTTTTTTTAAACTCCTCCCCAATAAATGCAGCAGCTTTTTCAATACCAGGCGTAAAGGTTCTACGTCCTTGCATATCATCGGCAGAAAGTGTTTTTTCAATACGCTCTACTTCTTTTGCATTGACAATTTTATTGATGTCTTGTGCGCCTACAAAGAACACCATCATACATCCAATGCCTACAAATAATTTTTTCATATTGTGTATTTTTCTTTTAGCGATAAAAAAATAGGCGAGCATTTCGGTTCGCCTATTAACTATTTTTTTGTGTTAATTTAAATGCAATAGCAAGTTACTACAAACTCATCATTTCTTTAAACTTGACTGTTTGTCTTCTGCTCACTTCTACTTTTTCTCCGCCTTTTAAATCAACTAACAAACCACCATTAAAATAAGGCTCTATTTTTTCAATCCAACGTAAGTTAATAATGTGTTTTCTATTTGCTCTAAAAAACATCCGATCATCTAAACGTTCTTCTAGCGCATTGAGTGATTTTAAAATCAATGGCTTATTGGTTCCAAAGAAAACTTTGGCATAATTACCTACGCTTTCAAACAATCGAATCTCCCCTAATTTCACAAACCAACAACGCTCTCCGTCTTTTACAAATACCTGATCGAATTCAGTAAGCGGGCCACGGTTATTGCCATGTAAGCCAACCATTTCTTTGCTTATTTCAATATGTAATTTTTGAATGGCATCTGCCAAACGCTTAGGCTCAACTGGCTTTAATAAATAATCAAGTGCATTCACTTCAAATGCTTTGATAGCATACTCATCATAGGCTGTAGTAAAAATAACCCTAGGTGCTTTTTCTACTTCTGCTAATAAATCGAATCCAGTTTTTCCTGGCATCTGAATGTCTAAGAAAATTAAATCGGGGTTGAGCAATTCTATTTTTTCTATCCCATCGTCTACATTCGCCGCTTCTTCTATTACTTCAATATCTGAATGATCTTGTAATAGTTTTTTTAGTTCATTTCTTGCCAACCTTTCGTCATCAATAATAATTGCTCTTATAGCCATAACTTTAGCATCAATGGTTAACTAATTATTTTTCTATAATGGGCATTGAAACAATTGCCTCAACCATGCCCCCATCTATATTGTGAATTCTAAAACTTGCTTTCCCGTTATACAATAATTTCAATCGATTTTTTGTGCTATCTAGTCCAAATCCATCGGATGATTCGAGCATGTCATTGTCTAGTTGTCCTGTGTTTTGTACAATTAGTTCGTGGCAATGATTTCTGAAGTCTGAAATAATACGAACCACTCCACCTTTTTTATGTTTACTAATACCATGTTTGATGGCATTCTCAACCAAGGTTTGTAGCATCATTGGAGGAATGGGCTGATCTAAAGTATCTTCATTAATATCGTACTCAATGCCAAGCCTGTCTTCGAAACGAATGAACTCTAGGGCTAAATAATCTTTAACAATGCTGAGTTCTTTTTCTAAAGATGCCAATTCTAATTTTTCGGCTTGCATACTACTACGCAAAATATTACTCAACTCTGTAATTGCTGTACGTGCCCTACTGGGATTTTCATCTACTAGTGCACGAATGCTATTTAGTGCGTTAAAAATAAAATGCGGATTGATATGCGACTTGATGGTTTTGAGCTCTAACTCCTTTACCAAGGTTTCTAACTTTACTTTTTGAATTTCAGTTTTTCTACCTAATACTACATAATGCCATAGAAAGTAAATAGAAGACCAAATAAATATCAATGGGGAATCAAATATCAGGTTTCCCAAAAAACGCTTTTGAACGGATACTTTTTTTGCAGGGTTGTATAGCCGAAACAACTCAACTAAGGCGCTATTGGTTAAATTGTATAAAATACAAATACCCAATATTACCAATATCAAAGGAATCCATTTATGCTTTTGTGTAGGTGGACGCAAATCAAGCCTAATAAACAATTCCCTCATTAAATGGGTAAACAAAAACCCAGTAGCAATAGAAATAACTAGCCTAGAATAAAAGATATGGGTATACTCTTGCTCGAATAAAAAAGCAAAAAACACCATGGTGATGCTGTAAAATAACCAGCCTCCAATTTGACACCACCAATATGCATACGATTTCGTTCTCATGTTATAACAAATATAAATTGAATAAGGAGCAATGGCTGATTGATTGGTATTAATGGCAAAATAAGGGTCTGTTTGGTAAAAAATTTGTTTGTTCCGGCGAACTATCTGTTTTATTGGATGTTGGTAGTTGTAATTTAGTTTATATCTACTAAGTATTTGCTTATTTTTACAATTAAACACAAGGCTCATGGAGATTTTGGCAGGCCCCCTATTACAAGCAATTGATAGCCCCGATGACCTTAAAAAGTTAAATCGAGACCAATTGCACCAAGTTTGCGATGAATTGCGTCAATATATTATTGATGTAGTTAGTGTGCATGGCGGTCATTTTGCCGCAAGCCTTGGCGTAGTAGAACTTAGCGTTGCCCTCCATTATATCTACAATACGCCCTACGACCAACTAGTTTGGGACGTAGGCCATCAGGCATATGGTCACAAAATATTAACCGGAAGAAGAGACAGTTTTATTACCAACCGTAAGTACAATGGATTGAGTGGTTTTCCTAAAAGAAGCGAAAGCCCTTATGATACTTTTGGTGTTGGACACTCTTCTACCTCTATTTCAGCCGCTCTTGGTATGGCTATGGCCGCCAAATACAAAGGCGAAAACAGAAAATCAATTGCTGTAATTGGAGATGGATCCATGACTGCAGGTATGGCTTTTGAAGCAATGAACCATGCAGGAGTAGCAGATAGTGATGTGTTGATAATTTTGAACGATAACTGTATGAGCATCGATCCAAACGTAGGTGCGCTAAAAGAATATTTAACCGATATTTCAACTTCCCCAACTTATAATAAAATGCGGGATGAGGTTTGGAATTTAATGGGCAAATTACCAGTTGGAAAAACATTTAGTAGAGAAATGGCTTCAAAACTTGAAGCCAATATAAAAGGTGTTGTTTCTAAAAGTAGCAATTTATTTGAAGCATTAAACTTGCGCTATTTTGGACCGATAGACGGACACAATATCACTAAGCTAGTAGAAACTTTAAAAGACCTAAAAAATATCCCTGGACCAAAATTATTGCATATTGTAACCGTAAAAGGCAAAGGCTATGCACTAGCCGAAAAAGACCAAACAAAATGGCATGCCCCAGGATTATTTGATAAAGTAACTGGTGAAATTGTTAAGAAGAAAATAAGTGCTACACAGCCACCAAAATACCAAGATGTATTTGGACATACGATGATTGAATTAGCAGAAAAGAACTTGTCTATAATGGGTGTAACACCTGCTATGCCAAGTGGCTCTTCTTTAAAATTCATGATGGAAAAAATGCCTAATCGTGCATTTGATGTGGGTATCTGCGAACAACATGCCGTTACCGTTAGTGCTGGTTTAGCTACACAAGGAATGCGTGTTTTTTGCAATATTTATTCTTCGTTTATGCAAAGGGCATACGACCAAGTGGTACATGATGTTGCCATTCAAAAACTACCTGTTGTATTTTGTTTAGATCGTGCTGGATTAGTGGGCGAAGACGGCCCAACACATCATGGTTGTTATGATATTCCATTTATGCGTTGTATACCAAATATGGTTATTAGTGCACCAATGAATGAAGAAGAATTGCGTAACTTAATGTACACTGCTCAACTAGAAAGCAATAAGCATCCTTTTGTCATCCGCTACCCAAGAGGAGAAGGCGTACTTACCAATTGGAGAACAGCATTCAAAGAATTAAGCATTGGAAAAGGTCGCAAACTAAAAGACGGAAATGGAATTGCCATTTTAAGTTTTGGACATCCTGGTAATTTTGCACAAGCAGCCATTAGAGAATTAAGAACCGAAGGCATTGATCCGGCGCATTACGACTTGCGATTTGTGAAACCAATTGATGAAGATTTATTACACGAAGTTTTTGCTAAATACAATAAGATAGTAACTGTAGAAGACGGAACTGTTGTAGGCGGATTTGGTTCGGCTGTTTTAGAGTTCATGAATCAACACCAATACAAAGCAAGTATTGAAATATTAGGTATCCCTGATAGATTGGTAGAACATGGAAGCCCTGCTGAATTGCATCGAGAATGTGCTTATGATGCACAAGGAATTGCAGCTGCTGTAAGAAAGCTAATGAAAGATAACACAGTTGTAACTACTAGTGTTATTGGATAATAAATAGAATTACTAAGTATTCATTTTAATTAATGAATACTTAGTCTATAATGATAGGATCGTCTTCGCGTATAGTTAGGTCTTCTTCTGTTAAGCCTGCATCTAATAAATCTTCTTCGCGATTTTCATTCCACTCTACAATAAAATTGTTTCGGCCATCGCCAATCATCAATTTCATGTATTTCTGTTGTGTAAGTTCTAAGATAGATAAGAACAAAAATATTGCATGAATTTTATCTTGACATTCTTCAAAAACTCTTTCGAACGAAACTGTTTTTTCTTTCTGTAAAAAAGTTAGCATATGATCCCTGCTACCTTCCATGGTATAGTTATAACGCACCACCGTATGCACGGGTTTGTTTTGGCGTTCTTGTACCCGAAGCATTACTTTTTCAAAAGCTTTCATCAACTTAAAAAGTGTGATGTTTTGAATTTCAGTTCCTTCAGATGCGTCTTCACCAATTTGCGAAATTTCGCGGTGTAAGTTTCCACGCTTTACCATCAACATTCTAACAGCTTCCATTTCGGCCATTTCTACAGCCGCTTCTTTAAAGCGTTTGTATTCTAAAATTTTGTCGATGAGTTCTTGGCGTGGATCAATTTCATTTCCTTGCGGATCTATTTCTTTTCGTGGCAATAATAATCTTGCCTTAATGCGCATTAGCGTTGACACAAATAAAATAAACTCACTACTTAATTCAATATTTAGTTTTTCTCCTTGGTGAATAAATTCTAAAAAATCATTGATGATTTTGGTAATGGGAATATTGTATATATCTAACTCGTCTCTTTCTATGAAAAAAAGCAGTAGGTCGAAAGGACCTTCAAACTGGTCTAATTTTATTTGATAATTGGAAGTTGCCAATGGAATTCGCTTTAGTTGCAAAGAAACTGATTCAATACTAAAAATGGAGGTTTCAGTGGAATAGTTATCCACCGACAGTACTTGTTACCCCCCCTATTCTGCTTTATTTTTTAAAGAATCTCTTATTTCCATCAATAATTGGTCGGTTGAAGACGGCAATATTTCTTTTTCGGCTGGAGCTTCTTCTAACTTGATTCGAATTTTATTGATAGCCTTAATTAATATAAATACGGCAAAAGCTACAATCACAAAATCAATTAAATTGGTTAGAAAAGCGCCATATTTAACCGAGACTTCTGAAACTGCAGTAGTAACTAATTTACCGGTAGCGTCTTTAAATTCTGGGATAGCTGCTTTTAAAATAATTTTTTTGTCTGAAAAATCAACCTCGCCCGATAACATTCCTACTAAAGGCATCACCATACCATCTACAAAAGATGAAACGATTTTGCCAAAAGCCGCACCCATTACAAATGCGACTGCTGTATCCACTAAGTTCCCGCGAATTGCGAAGGCCTTAAATTCTTTTATCATACCCATAATTAGTACTTTTTTATTGCATTGAAAATAGAAAAAAAACCACAACTCAACTAATTCTTTGTTATTTATGAATATAAAATCAGCAACTTTGCTAAAATTTTTTTTTGAAAGACAAACTAGTTAACTGGGGAATATTTGCTGCACTTTGTTTAATATGGGGTAGTTCCTTTATTTTAATGAAATTGGGCTTAGAAGCCATTTCAGCCTACCAGGTTGCCGCATTGCGAATGTTGAGTGCGGGCATTGTATTAACCCCTTTTGCAGTAGATTCCTTTAAAAAAATTCCCAAAAACAAGCTTTTTTTGGTTGTTTTTTCTGGACTGATTGGTAGTTTTTTTCCGGCTTTTTTATTCTGCATTGCCGAAACAAAAATCGATAGCGGCATAGCTGGCATTCTTAACGCATTGACCCCTTTGTTCACCATTGTAGTGGGTGTTTTATTTTTCCAGTTAAAAACAACCAAACAAAAAACAATTGGGGTTTTAATAGGATTTGTAGGACTTTGCTGTTTGTTTGCGGCTCAAAAAAATTTAAGTTTTGAAAATATTAGTTACGCCTCTTTAGTGCTAATTGCAACTTTATTATATGGCATCAATGTAAACATGGTTTCAAGGCATTTGCATAATATTGGCTCATTACCTATTACTGCTATTGCCTTTGTTTTTTTAATTGTACCATGTTTGGTGATTTTATATTTTACTGGCTATTTTTCATTGGCAATTGCTAGCCCAATTATTCTGAAAGCCACTGCTGCAGCATTTTTGCTAGGAGTACTTGGCACAGCTGTTGCTACTGTAATTTATTATATGTTGGTTAAAAGAGCCAGTGGATTATTTGCTTCAACTGTTACTTATGGCATTCCTTTTGTTGCGATGTTTTGGGGAATTTTAGGAGGCGAACATTTAAATTTTTTACAAGGTATTTGTATGGGAATTATTTTGCTAGGTGTTTATATTACCAACAAAAAATAAGCCCATCTGTATTACAAATAGGCTTTAGTTATTTTCATTAATGAACTATTTAAATAGACATTATTTCTTTTTCTTTTGCTGCTAAATGTTTTTCTACTAGTGCTATGTAACGATCGGTAAGGTCTTGTATAAATTTTTCGGAATCTTTAGCAACGTCTTCACTCAATCCGTCTTTTTGTAGTTTTTTAACTTGTTCAATACTATCCCGACGGATATTACGAATAGCTACTTTAGACTGCTCTCCCTCTCCACTAGCTCTTTTGTACAATTCTCTTCTACGCTCTTCGGTAAGTGGTGGCATAAATAATCGAATTTGAATACCATCGCTTTGAGGTGTGATGCCAATATTAGCCATCATAATTGCGCGCTCAATTGGTTGGAGCATATTTTTTTCCCAAGGTTGAATGCTAATTGTTCTTGCATCTAACACCGTAATATTAGCCACTTGACTAATAAGTGTTGGGCTACCATAATAATCTACATTGATGCCATCTACAATTCCTGGGGTTGCTTTTCCTGCCCTTATTTTGGCTATTTCCAATTCTAAATGACCAATGGCCTTTTTCATGGAATTTTCTGAATCTTCGGTTACTAATGCTACTGCTTCTGACATGGATTTTTATTTAAGTAGCACAAAACTAATAAATCAAAACAAAAACGCCTATAAACTATCGTTGATTGGACCAAAATGACAGTATTTTATGTTTTAAATAGTTTAATAATCAGTTTTTTAGTGATTTTACCATTTAGCTTTTATCTTCGCCCTCTGAAAATCAGTTTTATGGCAAGCATTCAAGAATTAGAACAAGTAGCAACACAACTTAGAAGAGATGTATTAAGAATGGTTCATGCCGTTCAAAGTGGACACCCAGGTGCTTCTCTGGGCTGTGCCGACTATTTTGCAAGTTTGTTCTTTCATTCCATGCACCACCACAATGATTTTAAAATGGATGGTAAGAATGAAGATTTGTTTTTTTTATCGAACGGGCATCTTTCTGCTGTTTACTACGCTGCATTAGCTCGTACTGGTTATTTTGAAGTAAAAGAATTAGCAAGTTTTAGAAAAATAAATACCCGTTTACAAGGGCATCCTACTACACACGAGCATTTGCCAGGTATTCGTGTTGCAAGTGGTTCTTTAGGACAAGGAATGAGCGTAGCCATTGGTGCAGCCTTAACAAAAAAATTAAACCAAGATGCACATTTGGTTTTTTCTTTACATGGTGATGGCGAATTACAAGAAGGACAAAACTGGGAGGCCATTATGTTTGCAGCCCATAATAAAGTAGATAATTTAATTTCAACTATCGATTTTAATGGTCAACAAATTGACGGACCAACTAGTAAAGTACTTTCATTAGATAGTTTACAAGCAAAATTTGAAGCCTTCAACTGGAAAGTAATTACCATTGAAGGAAATGATATGGCACAATTAGTTGCCGGCATTGACCTTGCAAAATCACTTACAGGACAAGGCAAGCCTATTTGCGTGCTCATGAAAACGGGCATGGGAAAAGGGGTTGACTTTATGGAAGGCAGCCACGAATGGCATGGTATTGCGCCAAATGACGACCAATTAGCCAAAGCATTGGCACAATTACCCGAAACCTTGGGCGATTACTAATTAAGTCTTAAGATTTTAAAGAGAACGACTGTACACTTGCTTTTTTAGCAGGAATATAGGCGGCTAATACTGCTATGACAAATACGGTTCCTGCAACTAATATAAAATCGGCCAAGTGCATTTTTACTGGATAATAATCAATAATAAAAGTGTTGCCTCCCAATTTAATTAATTGGAAACGTTCTTGTATACCACAAATAATGGCAGCGAGTATCATGCCCGAAACAGCACCTAATCCTGCCAATAATAATCCTTCGCTTAAAAATATTCCTTTAATACGATTTTGATTGGCACCCATTGCTTGTAATACTGCAATGTCTTTTTGTTTTTCTAATACTAGCATTGTGAGTGCCCCAATCATGTTAAAAGCAGCCACTACTAATATTAAAGATAGGATGGCATATATCACCCATTTTTCAATTTGCATGACTGTAAATAAACTTTGATTTTGCTCGTAACGCGTTTGTATCAAAAATGTATTTCCTAGAATTTCTTGTATTTTCTTTTTCACCAAATCTGCATTATCATTGGCTTTGATGTCAATGGCCGAATATTCATCTGCTTGCAGATTTAGCATAAACCGCATGAATGCCAAGTTGCTAAATACATACTTATTGTCGAAATCTTGTTGCACCATAAATGTGCCCACAGCTTGAACATTAAAAGCATTTAAAGCATCGGCCGATTTAAAATTAGCAGCGCCGCGATTGGGCATGTATAATGTAATGGGGGAGCTAGGTCTTTCTACATCTAAGCATGCAGCATTTTCAATACCAATACCTACAACCATGGTTGGATTTTCTGCAGTGCCTAATTCAAATTTTCCACGCTTGATATGGTTGGCAATTTTAATTACAGTAGCAAATTGATCGTCTACCCCTCTTATATAAACAATAGAAGTACAATCGCCATTTACTAAAACTGCTTTTTCTTCAACAACACCACTCATTCCAGTTACACCTACTATTTGTTTTATTTGTTGGTATTGTGCTGTAGAAAGATGGAATGTTTTGCCTACTGCTGGAGCCACTCGGATATCTGCATAAAAGTCGGCGTATAACCCTTTCACTAATCCTTCGAAGCCATTAAATACACTTAACACCACAATCAATGCGGCAGTGCCTACTGTTATGGCAACCACACTAATCCATGCAATGATATTGATGGCATTGGTAGATTTTTTTGATTTGAAATAGCGCCAGGCAAATAAAAAATTCATGGGTTGATTTACTCCGTTTCGGTGCTTGGTGGTTTTTGCTCGTTTAATTTCTTAAACACTTCCTCCATTTTAAATACATAATCTAGGGTATCGTCTAAGTAAAAATGCAAAACAGGGATACGTCTTAACTGATTTTTTACCCGGTTTGCCAACTCTTTTTTTATTTCCCAAGCCCTGGATTCAATGGTTTTCATCACCGCTTTATCGTCTTTTACTTGAAACAAACTCAAGTAAATACGGGCCTCGAGCAAGTCGGGCGTTACTTTAATTGTTGAGATAGACACCATCCCTCCATCAATCATATTCAGGCTGAGTCTTCTAAAAATATCGTTCATTTCTTCTTGCAGGGCACTTGCCACCTGCCGTTGGCGCTTTCCTTCCTCCATTTTCTAACGTTTGTTTGACTGTAAAATTAGTTACTTTGCCGTGTATTAAAGGTTTTATCCTGTTTATGAAGCGATTTTCAAGAATACTTTTTTATTTAAAGGACAAAAAACAGAATATCGGACTCTATATAGTGTTCAATTTATCGTCTGTTTTGTTCAACTTGGTTTCTCTGGCTTTGCTAGCCCCATTTTTGCAAATGTTGTTTTCTGAAGACAAAACTACTATAGTAAAACCAACATTTAGTTTCAGTGCAAATGGCGTACAAGACTTTATTAAATTTGAAATGAACCAGCTAATCATTTTGCATAGTAAAACATATGCACTGGCCGCTGTTTGTATTTTAATTGTTATATCTGTTTTCTTTAAAAATATTTTCATCTATCTATCTTATCGTGTTTTGGCGCCAATGCGCAATTATGTAATGACCAAATTGCGTTCTGATTTATATGCAAAAATTTTAGAATTACCCATTGGCTTTTTTACTGAAAAACGCAAAGGCGATATTATTAGTAGAATGAGTAATGATGCCAACGAAATTGAATGGAGTGTGATGAGCACACTAGAAGGATTGATTAGAGATCCTTTGCAAATTTTAATTATACTAACCATTATGGTGCTGATGAGTCCAGCACTCTCTTTGTTTTTATTAGTGTTATTACCCCTTACCGGATTTATTATTGGAAGAGTGAGTAGGTCTTTAAAAAAACAATCTACCAGTTCTCAAGAACAACTAGGAACATTAATGTCTATACTCGATGAAACCCTTGGTGGGCTTAGGGTTATTAAGGCGTTCAATGCCGAAAAAATTCTGCGTAATAAATTTTTCGATACCAATGATACGCTCAATCATATTCGAAACAAAATGAATTTCAGGAGAGATTTAGCCTCTCCTATGTCGGAATTTTTAGGGGTTTTGGTTTTGTCTTGCATTCTATGGTTTGGCGGAATTTTAGTTTTAAATCACGAAGCGGGTTTGAGTCCTGAAAATTTTATTACTTATATTTTATTCTTTACGCAAATTATAAATCCTGCAAAAGCATTGTCTACTGCGTTTTATAATGCTCAAAGAGGTGCCGCTGCCATTGAAAGAATAGAAGAAATTTTAAAAGCACCTATTACAGTAATTGATGATCCTGCTGCAAAACCAATTCCTGCATTTACAGATAGTATTGAATTTAAAAATGTTTCTTTTTATTACGACGATACTGCTATTTTAAAAAACATTAACCTAACTATTAAAAAGGGTAAAACTATTGCGCTTGTTGGCTCTTCTGGTGCAGGTAAAAGTACATTAGCAGATTTGGTTCCGCGCTTTCATGATGTATCGGAAGGCGAATTATTAATTGATGGTGTAAACATTAAAGCATTTAGTTTACATGCTGTTAGAAACCTTATGGGCATTGTAACACAGGAGCCTATTTTATTTAATGATAGTATTGCCAATAATATTGCTTTGGGAATAGACAATGCCACTAGAACAGCTATTGAACAAGCAGCAAAAGTGGCAAATGCTTATAATTTTATTGTACAAAAAGAAGCGGGTTTTGATACTAATATTGGAGACAGGGGAAGTAAATTAAGTGGTGGAGAGCGCCAACGTTTAACCATTGCACGTGCCGTACTAAAAAATCCGCCAATATTAATTTTAGACGAAGCAACTTCTGCCTTAGATACCGAAAGTGAAAGATTGGTACAAGACGCTATTAATAATATGATGCAAAACAGAACCTCTATTGTTATTGCACACAGACTTTCTACTATTAGGCATGCAGATGAAATTATTGTTTTGCAAAAAGGTGAAATTGCCGAAAGAGGTAGCCATGACGAACTATTACAACGAAATGGAATTTATCGCAGACTAATTGATATGCAAGAAGTGAAATAATAACTCTGTTAGATTTTATTAATGAGGAATATTTGATTAAGTATCAACGCTAAAAAATCTAGTACCGAATTAACCTACAAACAGAAATTGCGCAAAAAAAGAGGCGCTATCAATTGAATGATAGCGCCTCTTTTGTATGTATAAGATATTGAATTGATTAGTCGTGACCATTATGCTTTACCAAACCAAGTTTAGCTTCTAAACTAAGTGTTGCATGCGGCACAGCTCTTAAACGTGCTTTGTCAATTAACTTTCCAGTTACTCTACAAATGCCGTAAGTTTTGTTTTCAATACGCATGATGGCTTTTTCGAGGTGGTCTATATAAGTAATTTGACGGCTGGCCATTTGGCTCAACTGCTCTCTTTCCATACTCATACTTCCATCTTCCATGGTCATATAACGACTATCGTCATTATCGCCACCCATTTCGTCTTTGCGTGTAATTAAACCTTGTAAATAGGCTAACTCTTTTTTTGCCGCCTCTAATTTTTTGCCAATCAAATCTCTAAAATCAGTCAAATCTGCATCACTGTATTTTACAATTGTTTGATTTGAATGGGTTAAAGGTTCTTCTCTTTTTTCTAATGGCGTATAATGAGGCTTGTAAGCAACACTGGTTTTTGCATTTAATTTAGGCAATTTCACATCCTTTATTGGTTCAGGCTGTTTTTTAACAGGCTTTACAGGAGGAGCAGGTGGTGCTTTTACAGCAACCACTGGTTTTGCTTTTGGTGCGGGTGCTACTGGAGCAGGGGTCGCAACTGGTTTTGACACAGGAACAGGAACAGATTTAGCCACAGGTTTTTCAGGGATTTTGGATTTTACTGTTGCTACCGCTTTTTGTGGCACAGCCTTAACTGTAACGGGAGCAACCACTTTTGCAGCCGGTTTAGCTGCAACTATTTTCTTTGTTGGTTCAACCTTTTTTGGAGGTTCGGGTTTTTTAGATACAACTGGTTTAGCAGCGGGTTTAGCCACTGGCTTTGCTTTAGTAACAACTACTTTTTTGGCAGTTGCTGCTTTTGAAACTGGTGCTGCTTTTTTTGCAGGTACCGATTTTTTTGGAGGCGCTGCTTTTTTAACAGGTGCTGCTTTGGCAACAGGAGCCGCTTTTTTTGCAGGAGCTGCTTTTTTAGCAGGAACTACTTTTTTAGCGGGTGCTGCTTTTGCTGCAGGAGCCGTTTTCTTAACAGGTGACGACTTCTTAACCACTGGTTTTGAAGCAGCTGCAACAGGTTTTCCTGTTTTTTTGGGAGCAGTTTTTTTAGAAGGCATAAATTTTTATCCTTTTTTAGTGACTACCACTTTCAACAAAATGTCATTTACATCAATTGCAACACCATCCTGCATTTCCGGAACCCATTCAATGACGTCTGCCAAAATTTCGCGGCAAATATAATCGTTATATTTAATTATAGATTGCTTAAGGCCATTAGCTTCAAGCAATTTTACGAATATACGGTCTGTTAAATCAAAACCGTTGTCTTTTCTAATATTTTGTACACGATTTACAAACTCTCTTGCTTCTCCCTCTTGTTTTAGGTCTTCGGAGAGCACAATATCTAGCGCAACGGTTAAAGATCCCTTACTTGCAACGCTCCAACCAGGAATGTCTTCTGCTGCGATTTCTACCTCATTTAGCTCAATTTCAACCGTATTTTCGTTTAAAATGATCTCTATTTTGCCATTTTTCTCTAAATTGGCAATATCTACTTGGCTAAAATTGCCAATAATGGCACTTGCCGCTTTCATATTTTGGCCGAGTTTTCCACCAAGGGCTTTAAAATTGGCTTTTACTTTTTTCTTAATCACCCCTTCGGTTTCGGTGATGTACACCAATTCTTTCACATTTACTTCTGCAATAATCAGGTCTTCAATCAATTGCAACTGCGTTTTCATTGCTTGGCTTAGTACTGGAATGAGCACTTTTTGCAGTGGTTGACGAACTTTTATATTTACTTTTTTACGTAAAGACAATACCAAAGAGCATACATCTTGCGCTAATTGCATTCTTTCTTCAAGGGCTGTATCAATTGCGGCAGGGTTTGCTACAGGAAAATCTGCATGGTGAATAGACCCTACATTCGAACGTTTTGTAACCAAGTTCAGGTTGGTAAACAATGCATCACAAAAGAATGGAGAGATTGGCGCCATTAATTTAATGATGGTTTCTAAACACTCATATAAGGTTTGATACGCAGCAATTTTATCGCCCTCGTATTCTCCTTTCCAAAAACGCCTTCTACACAAACGCACATACCAGTTACTTAAATGCTCATCAACAAAGCTTTCAATGGCTCGGCCAGCAGTTGTTGGCTCGTAGTCATTCATGGCATCTGTAACTTTTACAACCAATGTATTTAATGACGATAAAATCCAACGGTCAATTTCAGGACGCTGTTCTAAAGGTATATAGGCTTCAGAAAAAGCAAACCCATCTACATTGGCGTATAAACCAAAGAACTGATAAGTATTATATAAGGTTCCAAAGAATTTACGTTGTACTTCTTGAATACCTGCTAGGTCGAATTTTAAATTATCCCATGGAGAAGCATTGGTAATAAGGTACCATCGTGTGGCATCTGCTCCATATTTTTCAATCGTTTCAAATGGGTTCACTACATTGCCTAAACGCTTGCTCATTTTATTGCCATTCTTGTCTAACACAAGCCCATTACTAACAACAGTTTTATAAGCCACACTATCAAATAGCATTACACCCAATGCATGTAGGGTATAAAACCATCCCCTAGTTTGGTCTACTCCTTCTGCAATAAAGTCTGCTGGAAAAGCTTCGCCTTTATCCACTAATGCTTTATTTTCAAATGGGTAATGCCATTGTGCATATGGCATTGCGCCACTATCAAACCAAACATCTACCAAATCTGCTACGCGCTTCATTGGTTGTCCGGCTTCACTAACTAGAATAATATCATCTACAAAGGGTTTATGAAGATCTAATATCCCTTCGTGTAAATAGTTTTTGTTTACATCGCCACCCAATACTTGGTTGGCTTTTCTAATGCCATTGTTCAATTCCTCAATTGAACCGATACAGATTTCTTCAGCGCCATCTTCTGTTCTCCATACTGGCAAAGGCGTTCCCCAATACCTACTGCGGCTAAGGTTCCAGTCAACCATGTTTTCGAGCCAGTTGCCAAATCTTCCTTCTCCGGTTGATTTAGGTTTCCAGTTGATGGTTTTATTGAGTTCCACCATTCGCTCTTTAACTGCTGTTGTTTTAATAAACCAAGCATCTAAAGGATAGTATAAAATAGGTTTGTCGGTTCTCCAACAATGCGGATAACTGTGTTCGTATTTTTCAACCTTAAATGCCCGATTTTCTTTTTTGAGTTTTACGCAGATGTCTACGTTAACATCAATATAATTTGGATCGTCTTTGTAGTTCTTTACATAGCGGCTGCTAAATTCTCCTAAGCCTTCCACAAATTTTCCTTGTCTATCAACCATCGTAAGAATACCAATATTGTTTTTCTTTCCTACTCTATAATCATCTGCGCCAAATGCAGGAGCCGTATGTACAATGCCAGTACCATCTTCGGTAGTTACAAAATCACCAGTGATCACTTGAAAAGGATTCGCACCCGGAGAAAGCAATTCAATTTGTTCAGGTGAATTGGCTTCGTATGGTAGTAATTGTTCGTAATGTGCGCCGTCAATTTGTTTGCCTGTAAATGAGCCAAGTATTTGCCATGGCAATAATTTGGTATCTGCTTGAAAATTAGCAAAATCTCCATTTTCGCCTTCTGGCTTAAAAAATTTACCCAATAGCGCTTTCGCTAAAACAATGTTTACAGGTAAAGCCGTATAAGGATTAAAGGTCTTTACCAATACGTATTCAATATTATCTCCTACTGTTAAACCTAAATTTGAAGGAAGGGTCCATGGTGTAGTTGTCCATGCCATGAAATAAATAGGCTCGTTGGCTGTTAGGTCGAATAAAAAAGCAGTTTTTGCATCTTTTATTGCTTGAAACATAGCAACCGCACTGGTATCTTTTACATCCTTATATGTTCCTGGCTGATTTAATTCATGTGAACTTAATCCGGTACCTGCCGCGGGAGAATAGGGCTGAATACTTACACTTTGATACAACAATCCTTTTTTGTACAATTCGCTCAAAATCCACCAAAGCGTTTCTATATAATCGTTTTCAAAAGTTACATAAGGATGATCTAAATCAACCCAATAACCCATTTTGGTAGTTAATTCATCCCATTTGTCTTTGTAGCGCAATACGGCTTCTCTACATTTTTTATTGTATTCTTCAACCGTAATTTTTTTGCCAATATCTTCTTTGGTAATCCCTAATTCTTTTTCAACACCTAATTCTACTGGAAGACCATGGGTATCCCATCCGCCTTTGCGTTTTACTTGAAATCCTTGCATGGTTTTGTACCTGCAAACCATGTCTTTTAAGGTTCTAGAAATTACGTGATGAATTCCAGGCATACCATTGGCACTAGGCGGCCCTTCATAGAAAACAAAGGACTTTTTGCCTTCGCGCAAGGAGATGCTTTTTTCAAAAGCTTGGCTTTCGTTCCATTTAGCCAGTATTTCTTGCTCTATCTTAGGCAGGTTCAAACCTGAAAATTCGGGATACTTCATACGCATAAAACACTTTACCAATCTGTTTTTAAGGTGGGCGAAGGTACGAAACTGCTAACAAAAAACCCCAGTTTCTGGCTGGGGTTTTATTGGTTTATATAAACATCGGGGGATTAGAAGTTTTTAGTGCCGTTTGGTTGGTACGAATATTGGAATTTATAGACTAATTGAAGTGGCACTTGACCTACAAAAGGCAGGTAGTCTACACTTAATAATTGCATTTTTACAAAATGCGCCCCATCGGCAGTTCTAAAAAAGAATACTTTTCCTGCTTTGGGCACAAATGCATGGGTAGTTGGATTGTAATCGTACCAAGATCCGTCTTTGATAGCCAAATTGGAACTGGTGGTATCTACTGCATAACCAGCAGCCGGTGCAGTATTTAAGCTGCTATATATACCATCTTGCATACTAACACCTGCATTACCTGGACCACTTGCATTGCTGTTTACAATAAAATTAGTGTACCGCAAACCAATATCCCATTTAGTAGTAGCTGAGTCTGAATTAGCCACAATCGCACTGTCTTTAAAACTAAAAAATGCAAATGATTTGGTATTACTAAAGTTAACAGTTAGTGATTGTGTACTTGTTATTACTGGAACAACAACAGGTACAACGTCGGTTTTGTTACATGCAGAAAAAAATAAGCCAACTGCAGCAAGCATAGATACTTGGATTTTCATGTTTATAGTTTTTAATTAGTGGAATGATGTTGAATAGAATAATTGATGTTGACAAAAAATGTTCTTCCTGCAATATTGGGCAGTTGCAATGCATTGGTATAATTCAAAATATCTTCAATGCCAATTTGAATACGAAACTGCTTACCAATAGATTTTGAGCTAGCCATGTTTAATAGCCAATAACCTGGTGTCATTTCTCGATTGTCGTCTATAATATTGTTGCCGTTCATATCCATGAAACCAAATTTTCCGCGATAGATGGCTCTGAAATAGGCATCAAATCCGGCGCTTGTATTTTCGTATAAAATTTTTCCGTTGGCGCTATGTTTAGATCGATTGGCTAACCCAAAATAAGTTTGCGTATTCACTAAACTTGTTTGATAAGTAATTGGATCTCTTTTGTATAATTGGCCATTGCCAATTTGCGCCAATACTTGTTTGTCTTTGGCCAATAAAAATTGATAGCCTCCTGCAATAGACCAGTGTTGATTGATTTGGTATTTGGTATCCATTTCAATGCCTTCAGTATACACCGATCCAATATTTCTGTAACTATATATGGGCAATCCATTCGAACGATTAAATGGAAGTGTGTAAACATCAATAAGGTTCTTAATATCATTGCGAAAAGCACCCCATTCTGCAGTTATTTTTTTTGTATGATAACTAGCTCCAATATGCCATCCGAATGAGCTTTCGGGAAGTAATGGAATAGTAGTTGCATAGTTAGTAATTACAGCGCCAGTTTGCAACAAACCTTGTTGTTGTAATGATTGTAATTCAGCACCTAAACTATTATTTCCTAACAATGAATAGCCAATTTGTGCATTGTAAAAATTCAAATACATATGTCTAAAGTCTGGCGCTTTAAAACCCCATCCTGCCGATGCAGTAAATTTCCAACTTGTATTAGGCTTATATGCAACAGCAATTCTAGGACTTAAGTGTACAACAAAATCTGTTCTTTTATCTAACCTGGCGCCAGCAATAAGGGTAATTTTTTTTTGCAAAAAATACCATTCTTTTTGTGTGAAAGTGTAAAGGGTTGCTAGCTGTTGTTTACCTGCATAACGCGATGCATTAATCATTTCTAAATTTGTGCCAATGCCCGCTACATACACCGATTTTCCTGGCACTGTTTTTTCGAATTGAATTTCAGGTTTTACAACTGATTGATCGAAACTTGTTTCATCGAAACGAATATTAGTGTTTTCTAGATTAACAAAAGAGTGATTGGTATATTGATCAAAAAAAGTTCTAAAATAGATGCGTGTATTTGGTGCAGTCAGCCACTTCAATTGCGTATAAGCCGAGCGTTCTGCTTCTGTTGTAAAACCCTTGGCAATGGCAGGAGCATTTTGATACGAAATTTGATAATTATTATCTTGGTGCGAATCGTGGTTACGGAGTGAAACCAATAACTGCAAATTATTAGAAATGTCTTGGATAATTTTTAATTGACCATTCCAATCTTTAAAAGGATCAACCGTTTTTCCATATAATAATGCATCTAAATCATAGCCATTAGAAGATAGCCTGTTTAAAAAAAACTGTACCCCTGTTTTATGATATTTATTTGTATATGCAATGGTGCTACCCCAAGTATTATTGCTAGCATGTTGTACTTGTAAACTTAGTTTTTCTGATGTGGGTGTTTCGGTTAAAATATTAATCACACCAGCCATTGCTTCGCTACCATACAAGCTAGAAGATGGACCTTTTACAATTTCAATTTGTTTGATATTTCCTGTAGCAATTCTACCGAGTTTTAAGATCCCAGCATTTCTACCCACAAGCGGTTCGCCATCTAATAAAATTGCGGTATAAGCAGGATCTAGCCCAAGCATCTGAACGCCTTGGCCAAAAGGATTTGGATAGCCATTTAATGAAGTACCTAAGGTGCTATTCACCAAAATAATTCCTGTATGTTCTTGAAGAATGTCTTGAAGTTTAAGCGAGCCTGTTTTATTAATGGTGTTTTTTGAAATTAAAATGGTAGGAACCGCTGTATTACTCAGTTTTCTTTCAGACCTATTTGCAGTTACCACAATAGGATCACTAGTACCCATTAATGTGTCGGCAAAGAATTTTTGTTGTGCAAAAATTGGAGCTGAAATGCTAAAAACTAAAATAAAAAATAAATAGGTCTTGATTCTCACGCAATAGATTTCTACTGCAAAATTTCATTTTGTTATTGGTTGTTTTGCCATGAAACTGTCATAGAATTTGCAGTTTTAATAAATGACAAATAAATGACAGGGCTATTTTACAAAAACTGATTTTTATCCTGTTTCATTCAATTTATGTTACTACTGATGCCAAAAAAAATTAGATTTTTTTGACTTTCCTAAAAAATAGTTTTTTTGATGGTCAAATGGCCTTAAAAACTAAAGCCATTTACAAAATCGGCTCGACTTTCCTAAAAAATATAAAAGATTTTCATAAAAATGAAGAATAAGGGTGTCAGGCTGCGTTTTTGATATAAAATTTATCTGATATTCGTATAACCCCTAATAGTTAAACAAGTTTATGAACAAAAATTTCCTTCGAGTACTATTTTTTTCAACCATCCTACTGGTATTTATTGGATGTCAAAAAGAGTATAGTATAGAAAATTTGAACAGACATGGCAACGCTCAAGGAACCCTAACCGATACTTTGGGAGAATGCAAGTCTGCTACTATTATTGGGAATTATCATATGGATAGTACGCTAACTAGTTTAAACTATGTACTAGTGAATGTAAACTTTACAAGTACAGGAAAGTATCGAATTAGTACAGATACCGTAAATGGAATGTGGTTTATTGATTCAGGTTATGCTTTATTAACTGGGCCGGCTGTAATAAAACTAAAGGGATATGGAACACCCATTTTACCTATAAGCACCACCTTTATTGTTAGCTTTAATATTGAGCACTGCGCTTTTACCATTTCTAAAGGCTTGGCTGAAGACTATTTACCTACAACAACTGGTTCTTTTTGGGATTTCCAATACCTGCCTGGTTTAATTGGTGGCGGTGGGGTTCCTTTAGATAATTTTAAAGTGACTGTTGCACCTGATGCGTATTCCTATAATGGCAAAGTCTATTATCAATATGGCACTTCATTACAAGACACTTTCTATTTTGCAAAAGACAGGGGTATTTATTATGAATTTGGCACACCTGATTTTGACTATACCGGTATTTTTGATGAAGTAGGTTCATTTTTTGAATACCCTTATTTAAATGAAAATCTACCAGTAGGTGGCAGTTGGGAAAGCCCATTATGCGCTGTTACTTTCGGACAATTTCTTGGCAATCCTAGTAAATTAGGAAGGGCGAAAATTAAATTTACTATTCTAACCAAAGGACAGAATTACAGCATAGCTGGAAAGACAGTACCGAATACAATTACTGTTAAAAGAGAAATCTATTTTCAGGAAGATGGCACTATTGGTTTCACGTTAATCCTAGACGGAACCGTTGCTTATGCAAGAGGCATAGGTATGATTGACCAGAATATCAATTTACCTGATGGCAGTGTACAAAAAATACCTGCAACAAATTGGAAGATTAATTAAAGCCGCTTTATTAGAAATCTACTAAGAAATTTGTGTAGCATCATCCACTACAGAACTAGTTTCTATTGTGTTGTGCTGAGTAGGTGTTTCTTTTGCTAGGAACTTATTTTGAAACAACAGAATAATCATTACGCCTGTAGAGATTGAGGCATCTGCTATATTAAAAACAGGTCTAAAGAATTCAAAATCTTCTCCTCCCCAAACTGGCACCCATGATGGGAAATGTGCATTGGTAATGATGGGAAAATAAAGCATGTCAACCACTTTGCCGTGTAAGAAACTAGCATACCCTCCGCCAGAAGGAAACAAATGTGCTATATTTTGTGCATAAGGATTGCTTTGTTCAAAGATCATTCCGTAGAACAAACTATCTATTAAATTTCCTAGTGCTCCAGCATAAATCATGGCTGCACAAATAATAAAACCTTTGTGTAATTTTTTTTGGATAAAATCACGCAATAAAAAACTTCCCCATATAACAGCAGCCAGTCTAAATAAGGTTAATGCTATTTTACCAAATCCACCGCCAAATTTCCAACCCCAAGCCATTCCCTCATTTTCTACAAAATGCAAGCGAACCCATTGTTGGCCTAATACCAAATGCTCTTCGCCAATAAAATAATTGAGTTTGATATATAATTTCAGTGCCTGATCGGCAAAAATGATACAAAGAATAAGTAGGATTAATTGTTTTGCTTTCACAATATGGTTTTTATGGTGGGCAAATATAATGAATGAAAAGATTGAGCAATTGGTATTTAACAGATTAGTTTATTCCTCTAGGTAAACCCTTTTTACCCGCTGGCTTATTCCTGTTAAAATTTCATAGACAATGGTATCGGACCATTCTGCCACTTGTTGTACGGGTAAATTTGCACCAAATACCTCTACGGTATCTCCTTCTTTTAAATTAGGAATTCCAGTAACATCAATCATAGTCATATCCATACAAACATTCCCTACCACTGGTGCAAGTTGGCCATGTACATACATGCTGGCACGACCATTCCCTAAACGCCTATTGAACCCATCTGCATAACCTATACGAACAGTGGCTATTTGAGTAGTTTGTTGAATAAGACCATTTCTACCATACCCCACAGTGTCACCAGCAGTAACGGTTCGAATTTGTGCGATGGTTGATTTTAAAGTTGCTACCGTTTGCAATTGTAACTCTTTTGCATTGGCGCTATCTACCCCATACAAACCTATTCCTAATCGAACCATATTGTACTGAAGGGTTGGATACCTAAAAATGGCAGCGGTATTAGAAATATGTTTGATAAATGTATAGCCTAAAATTTCTTCAAATTGTTTACAAGCATTTGAAAAATCATTTGCCTGTTCCAAAGTAAAATCGTCAAACGCATTTGATTCACTCGCTACCAAATGACTAAAGACAGATATTACTTGCATTGATTGATGTTCGATGATTGAACTAGCAATATTGGGCACATCGGCAAGTTCAAAACCCAATCGGTTCATCCCTGTATTTAGTTTGATATGAATAGGAAAATCACTTACTGCCTGTTTAAGTAAATATTGGTGAAATGCATCGTATATAGGAAAAGAGAATAGCTCTGGTTCTAAATGGTAATTGATTAAATCGTCGAAACTTTGTTCGTCGGGGCTCATCACCATAATGGGCAATCCAATACCTGCCTTGCGTAAAGCAACACCTTCATCGGCATAGGCAACCGCTAAGTAATTTACTTTGTGAAATTCCAACAACCGCGCAATTTCTATACTACCGCTTCCATAGCTGAATGCTTTTACCATAGCCATCACCATAGTAGTGGGTGCTAGTTTTTTTTGATAGGCTTTTAAATTGTACACCATGGCCGACAGATTAATTTCCATTGCTGTTTGGTGTTGTTGTTGTGCCAACCATTTACTAATACGTTCAAATTCAAATACACGAGCCCCTTTTAATAAAATGTATTCGCGGTTAAACCAATGGCTCATTGCCGCTTGTAAGAAAGCAGTAGTGGTAGGAAAAAATAAAAATTCAGCTACCGCATTTTTTAATACTGATTGGTGTTGATTTATTTTTGGGCCAATGCCTATTAAACGATGAATTTTTCTTTGTTTTAATTCATTAGCAACTTGCTGATAAATAAATTCATCAGGTATGCCTGCTTGTAAAATATCAGACAGTATAATAGTTGTTTTTTGTTCGGCCGCTTGTTGTTTTAAATAGGCTAGCCCCATTGAAAAAGACAACAAATCATTGCTATAACTATCGTTAATTAAAAAGCACTGATTAATTCCTGATTTTAATTGCATGCGCATTTCAACAGGCTCAAGCAATAGCATTCTCTGTTGAATGGATTCTTGCGAAAACCCTAATACAATCATTACACACCAACAAGTAATAGCATTGTCTATTGAAACACGATCGGCAAATGGAATAACAATTGTTTCTGGCAACCCATTTAATTGCGCAGTAATACTAGTGTTATTTTGCTCAATCCTTTCTTTTGTTATACGTAAATTGGCTTGATGGTTTCTACTCCAAGTAAATACCAATGAACAGTGTTGATTTAATAACTGCTGTTCAGATTCACCGATACAATCTAATGGTGCAATTACTTGGCTTGCATGTTTAAATAATTTTAATTTTTCAAGTAACTTTTCTTTGTTAGATGAAAACCCCTCTCGATGTGCTTCGCCAATATTAGTTAATACGCCAATCGTTGGCTGAATGATTGATTCTAGTGAATCCATTTCATTAACGGTAGATATGCCTGCTTCGAAAATGGCAAGATTGTGTTGTTCATTTATCTGCCAAACACTTAAAGGAACGCCTAGTTGAGAGTTATAACTACGTGGACTTCTAACAATATGATAACTATTGTTCAGCAATTCATACAACCATTCTTTAACAATGGTTTTTCCATTGCTTCCAGTGATACCAATAACAGGAAAAACATTGCCGTCTGGTAATTTTAAAAAAACTGTTCTGTGATATTTGGCCAGGGTCTGTAATGCAGCCGTTACATTTTCTACTGCTAAGAAATTAATTTTAGGAAAACTTGTTGTATTAAAAGACTCATGAACAACAAAATTCTCTACCCCTTTTTCTATCAAGTCTTTAATGAAATCATGTCCATCATTTCGTTCGGTGGTGATGGCAAAAAAAAGGGTCTCTTTTGGGAATACAATTTTACGACTATCAATAGCCAAATACTTAATATGCCTTGGCAGTAATGCTTTTTCTTTAGCAGAAATAATGGTTGCAATATCTTGTATAGAATAAATCAATATTTAGGCATTGGTTTGTGGGTCTTGATAATTGTCTATCATTCCTTTTTTTTGGACTACAATAGAATAAAGTATAGACCCAGATAAACATAGTACAATCACTAATAATGAAAAAACAGTTTGTGTAGTTTTATCAATCCACAAATTTAAATAATGCTCTCCCAACATTTTAGCCCCAATAAAAATCAGCACAATGGCAATTCCTTGTTGCAGGTAATCGAATTGGTTTACTGCACCACGCAATAAAAAAAACAAAGAACGTAAACCCAATACTGCAAAAGTATTAGAGGTATAAATAACTAATTTGTCTTTTGATATACCTAGCACTGCAGGGATTGAATCCAATGCAAAAACCAGGTCGATGGTTGCCAATAGTATTATTACAACAAAAAGCGAAGTGTATAATGGCTTGCCATTTTCTCTAATAAAAAATTTGCCGTCTCCATCATGCGCTGTTAAAGGCAAATACTTTTTTAAGAACCGGTATATTTTTGACTCATGCGGATCAAATGCTTCTTCTTCATTAGTTGTAAACATTTTGTAGCCAGTATATAACAGAAACAAACCAAACCCATACAATAGCCAGTGAAAGGCTTCTACAAGTGCTACACCAACTGTAATAAATAAAATTCTAAATACAATGGCCATCATAATGCCAATTAACAATACCCTAGAATAATTTTTTTCTTTTACTTTAAAGGCGTTGAAAATTAATATAAACACAAAAATATTGTCGATACTCAAGCTCCATTCCATTAAGTAAGCGCTTATATATTCTATAGCCGGCTTGCTGCCCATTGTTAGCCACATGAACACAAAAAAAGCCATGGCAAGTATTACCCAAAAAAATGTTTGCAATAATGCCTGCTTAATAGTAATTGCTTTATTCTTTTTACTAAGCAAACCCAAATCAAACACTAATGCTAGTAATAATACAATGCTAAAAATTAAATATACAAATTGCTGCGTGCCCATAATTAATATAAAATAAGAATACCAAATAGCTGTTAAAATAAAACAGATTAAAATTAAACCACTAGAGAAACTAAATTCCAAATTTCCTTTTCCTAACCCACTGAAAAATACTTCCCCAAATAATTACTAGAAATATTGGCAATCCAATATTAATAATCTGCCATTGAACCCTTTGTTCGGCAAGTTTTTTCTTGTCTAATAAACGTAATACAAAGTCTTTATTTCTGCTTTCAAACAGGTTGTTTGTACTCACTAAATAGTCTACACTATTCAATAAAAACTCTCTATTAGCAAACCGATAATTTTCTTGCATTAGCAAACCCATGGGCAATGGCCCTGCAGTTTGGCTAACATCATTGGTAAAAATATCTGCATCAGCAATAACAATTTGCTTGCCTGGAACTAGGGCTTTGTCTAAATAAGGCTTACCCGTATTTCGTAAAATTGAATCCGCTAAAACAGAACCTATTCTATTGTGAAAAAACGAACTAAACTTCCCTTCTAATAATACAGCCACTGGCACATAACTAGATTGAAAACTCCGCATATCTGCTTCGGACTTTACACTGTTTACCGAAACAATTGCGGGAGATCCTAGTCGACGGCTATTGGTGTCTGAACTTAAAAGAATTGTTTTTTCAATGCCTATTGCTTTTACAGTATCAATACTTGAAGGGAATAAAGGCAATACACGCTCTAGATTTTTTGAAATAGGGTTGTTTGAATGTGCCGATAAAAAAGGATAATAAGGCCAAGGCACTCTTTGCATTTTAGGACTGCCGTCTCCATTTCTTCCAATAACAATGGGAATTTTAGAACAATTTAAATCTTGCAGTAAATCACCATTGATTCTAACGCCGTATTTAAACAATAAGTCGTCTAGGTCTAATCCTCTGTCGAATGCTGTATACTCGGCCTGGTTGCGCTTTAAACTGTCTAATTCTGCATATAATTTATCAATACACCAAATGACTTTTCCGCCATGCATAATGTATTGGTCAATTTTTAATTTGTCTTCTTCTGTAAATGCTTTTGTAGGCTTAACAATGATCATTGCATCAATCATTGACGCATCGGGAAAGCCTTTTTTTAAATCAAACACCGCTAAACGATATTGGTTTCTTAAACTTTCTCCTAGGTCATTTACTTTTAAATCAATGGGCTCACCATTTCCAATAGCATATGCAATAGTGGGAATGTTTTTGCGCGTCAATTGGTCTATGGCATTGGCGAACTTATATTCTAATAAGGCCTCCGCAACATTACGTGTGGCTTCAATATCTTCTTGCGGGTCTTCGGTTAGTACATTGTATTGTTTGAAGATTTTTCTACTACTTCTTAAATCTACCGCAATTGGTTTTTGATTTTTATAACTTACCAGTGCAGCTGGAATAATTAATTGTTGGGTAGATTTTTCTGATGCAGATGAAACGGATGCGGCTTGTTCAAACACCACTCCAAGCCTAGCCAAACTATCATACAACAACACTTTATTGGAATCATTGGTGATGGATTCTCCTGGTTTTTGAAAACTAATTTTCAATGTATTGCCCCTAGTAATTGATTTAAAATCATTTAATAAGTCTTGGGTTGCTTGGTTGAGTTTTCTATAGTCGGCAGGTAAATCTCCTGTTAAAAAAACAGTGATGGTTACCGTACTATCTAATTCAGTTAAGATTTTTTTTGTAGCAGTTGAAACGCTGAAACGCTTTTCGGCAGTGAGGTCTAGCCGATAAGGATAATAGTTCGATGCAATGACTATGCACACAAATAAACCTAAAAGCCCTAGCCATGTAAATTTATGATTGAATAATTTTTTCATGGATTTAAATTAGCGTTTCAACAAATTTTGGCGGGTTACAAAAAGAAATAGGCTAATAATGCCAATGAAATAAATAATATCTCTACTATCCAAAACGCCTCTACTTATACTGCGATAATGAAATTGAATACCCAACATTTCTATAGTATAATCAAATCTTGACAAAAACGGCAACTTACTAAATGCTTCGAATCCAGTGTATAATAAAAAACATAAAAAAGCGCCTGCAATAAAAGCAACCACTGTATTATTGGTTAAACTACTTGCAAAAATGCCAATAGCAGTAAACACTGCGCCTAATAAAAATAGTCCCAAATAACTGCCAATGGTAGCACCCATATCTATTCCGCCAGTAATACTTAATTGTTGAATGGATATTGCGTAAACGATGGAAGGAACTAAGGCAGTAAACACTATCAGTAATGACCCGTAAAACTTTCCTCGCACAATAGCAGAAGGTGTTAAAGGAAGGGTTTTTAATATTTCAAAGCTGCCAGACTTGTATTCGTCTGCAAAGGAGCGCATAGTAATGGTGGGCACTAAAAACAATAATAACCATGGGGCTAAACTAAAAAAACCACCCAATGAGGCGTATCCAAAATCAAGTAAATTTGTGTCTGGAAAAACAAACAAAAAAAGCCCGTTAAGTAATAAAAAAACAACAAGGGCTAGGTAGCCAGTTAAACTACTAAAAAATTGTTGCCATTCTTTTTTACAGATCATCCACATAGGTCAAAACTAAATCTTAATGAGCAATACACCCAGTTCGAGAGTAATTTAAAGAATACTTTATGGAATTTATCACATTTGGCATCTTATTTAAAACCATTATTATGAAATTAAGAATCCTTTTAATTACATTTTGCTTATTAGGTGTTGGCCTTTTCTCAAAAGCCCAAACCAAACAAACTACTAAACCCTCTGCAAAACCAACCATTGAAAATGGCGCAGATGCAATACCTGTTATAGTAAGTAGTAAAAGAAAAAAGAAGCCTGTGCCAAAAGTTGAGCTGACTAAGTTCACTCCGCCAGTAATTGTAAAAGATGGAGATAAAAAAGCGCCGCCACCTCCCCCAAAAAAAGAACCAATTAAAACAGCTCCTCCACCTCCGCCCGCAGCAAGAAAAACTAATTAATAAAGTAAAGAGATCTATTTAAGAAACTATTTGTTGAAGTACATTTCAACTACTGAAATTGAAAAAACAGCGTTACTATTTCATTAATTAGGTAAAGAGAAAGAGGCTGCATCAAATAAATGATACAGCCTCTTTTGATATGTTCAGAAAATAAATACTACAATCAATTACACTTTTATACGGCAAAACTCTCTCCACAACCGCAACTTCTACTTGCATTTGGATTGTTGAAATAGAATCCCTTTCCGTTTAAACCATCGGAAAAATCTAGTTCGGTATTTACTAAGTATAAAAAGCTTTTTAGGTCTGTTACGATTTTAACCCCATTGTCTTCAAACACTTGGTCCATGGGTTTTACTTCGTTATCGAAATCTAATTTATAACTCAAGCCAGAACAGCCGCCGCCTACAACACCTACACGCAAAAAGTACGAGGCATCGCCAGTTACACCAGCGTCTTCCATTAATTGGACTACTTTCTTTTTTGCTTTTTCGCTGACGTAAATACTATTTTCAGTTGCTACTGCTGCCATATTAAATTATCATTTCCTGACCAATATTTGCCTTACTAAAACGCAAATTTAGTTTGCTAAATTAGTGGATTCTTTCTTCAAAAACCAATAGATCCAAACCATTCTTAACGCGGTAATCGTTAATGGCTGCTTTAATAGCATCTTCTGCTAATACAGAACAGTGAATTTTAACTGGAGGTAAATTTAACTCTTCCACCAAATCCATATTGTCAATTGCAACTGCTTGGTCAACTGTTTTTCCTTTCAACCACTCTGTAGCCAATGATGAAGATGCAATAGCAGAACCACAACCAAAGGTTTTAAATTTTGCATCGGTAATTACACCCGTTGCATCGTCTACTTCAATTTGCAAACGCATTACATCACCACATTCTGGTGCACCTACTAAACCTGTACCTACATTTTTTTTGGCTTTATCTAATGTGCCAACGTTTTTTGGATTGCTATAATGATCGATAACTTTATCTGAGTATGCCATGTATAATTAATTTTTATTGATAGAAATTTTAAGAATAATTTTTTATTTGACTAGTGGTGTGCCCATTCAATTTTGTCCATGTCAACACCTTCTTTAAACATTTCCCATAAAGGACTCATGTCACGAAGTTTTAATACAGTTTCGCTAATAGCATTAATTGTATAGTCAATTTGTTCATCGGTAGTAAACCTGCCTAATCCAAAACGCAAAGAACTATGTGCTAAGTCATCACCTAATCCTAATGCTTTTAAAACATAACTTGGTTCTAAAGAAGCAGAAGTACAAGCAGAACCTGAAGACAAAGCAATATTTTTATTAAAGCCCATCAACAAACCTTCTCCTTCTACATATTTAAATGAAATATTACTTACATGTGGTAAACGGTGTTCTGGTGTACCATTTACATAAGTTTCTTCTAATTGCATTAATGCATTTTCTAACTTATCGCGCAATTTGCTTAAGCGTTCTGCATCTGCTCCCATTTCTAAACGAGCCAATTCACAAGCTTTACCAAATCCAACAATACCAGGAACATTTAAGGTTCCGCTACGCATGCCTCTTTCGTGTCCGCCACCGTCCATTTGGGCAGTAACTTTTACACGAGGGTTTTTACGTCGTACATACAATGCACCAATCCCTTTTGGACCATACATTTTATGCGCCGTGAAAGCCATTATATCAATCCCATCTTTATTTACATCAACAGGAATTTTACCTACTGCTTGTACCGCATCTGAAAAGAATAATACACCATGTTTTTTGGCGATGGTGCTAATTTCTTTAACAGGTTGTATTACACCAATTTCATTGTTGGCATACATGATAGCAATTAAAATAGTAGTTGGTTTAATAGCTGCTTCTAATTCTTTTAAATCAACCAAGCCGTCTGCACCAACTTCTAAATAAGTTACTTCGCCACCAGAACGCTCAATATGCTTACAAGTATCTAACACCGCTTTGTGCTCTGTAGTACAAGTAATAATATGGTTTCCCTTACTAGCATACATTTCATAAACACCTTTTATTCCAAGGTTGTCTCCTTCGGTTGCGCCAGAAGTAAAAATAATTTCTTTGGGATCGGCACCAATTAATTGGGCTACTTGCTCACGTGCATAATCAACCGCTTCTTCTGCTTCCCAACCAAATGGATGGTTACGACTTGCAGCATTACCAAAATGTTCGGTAAAATAAGGAATCATGGCTTCCAAAACACGCGGATCCATGGGTGTTGTGGCGTTATTATCTAGGTATATTGGGAACTTCAACATAAAAATTATGGGTTTATCTCACTAATAACGCAAAAGTACTGCAATAGGTTTTATAAATTTGGCGGAGAAAAGCGCGTTACGAGGTTTTTCCTAATATCGTAAAGCAAACAATTTCTACAGAAAACAATGGTTAAATTAGAACATATTGGCATTGCTGTAAAAGACATTAACCAGTCAATTGCCTTGTACGAATCTTTATTGAACACACCTTGCTATAAAACAGAAATTGTTGAAAGCGAAATGGTTACAACTGCTTTTTTTCAGAAAGGCGAAACAAAAATAGAATTATTAGCGAATACAAATGCAGGTGGTGTGATAGAAAAATTCATAGAAAAAAAAGGCGAAGGAATTCATCATTTAGCGTTTGCGGTATCCGATATTTTTGCAGAAATGGCTAGATTGAGTAATGCAGGATTTCTGCTTTTACAAGACCAACCAAAAAAAGGAGCCGATAATAAATTGGTTTGTTTTTTACATCCAAAATCTACCAATGGGGTTTTGATAGAACTGTGTCAAGAAATAATTGACTAAACTATTTGTTACAGGTAAAAAATAAAATGGCTACTATTCCTACCAAGAACAAACTAATAAAAAGGGTTAATTTCTTTTTGACCTGAAAGTTGAATTGATCGTTATCCATTACAAGCCTAATTTTTCAACAGCTACTTGTGCAGCAATTTGGCTAGCGTCTTTTTTGTTGTAGGCTTTTCCAAATGATAGAACTTCTCCGTCAAGTACTGCATTGATGGTAAATAAACGCCTACTTCCTTCCATTTTTTCTTGGGCTAATTCAAAAGCTAAGATTTTTCCGTTTTTATTTGCCCATCCAATTAGCTTGTTTTTTAAGTTGATGTCTATTAGTTCTAAGTCATCTACAAACATGTGTGGAATTACAATTTGCTTGAGCACCCAGTCGCTGGTTTTGGGATATCCTTTGTCTAAATAAACCGCTCCCACTAAGGCTTCTAGCGTATTTCCAAAAATTTGACTGCCTTTTAAAGAGTTATCGAACTTATTGTAAAAAGTTAGTTTTTTTAAACCCATTTTTAAGGCAATATCATTGAGCTGTTGGCGGTTAACCATTTTACTACGCATCTCCGTTAAAAATCCTTCGCCTTTATACGGATAACGTTTAAATAAATAATCAGCTACTATGGCACTTAAAACAGCATCCCCCAAATATTCTAAACGTTCGTTGTTTTCGTCGGCTGTTTCTTTTACAGAGCGATGACTTAACGCTGTACGATATAGCAAAGCACTACCAGGCTTGATGCCTAATACATTTTTCAACTGCTTGTTGAAAGTAGCGTCTGGAGATTTTTTGAGTAGTTGTTTAAAAAATTGCACGAGCTTAAGCTACGTATTTTTTTACAATCACACATGCATTGTGTCCACCAAATCCAAAAGTATTACTCAATGCTGCACGAACAGTTCTTTTTTGTGCATGATTAAAAGTAAAATTCAATTTCGGATCTAAGGTTGGATCGTCTGTAAAGTGATTAATAGTAGGAGGAATAATATCGTAAATAACGCTTTGAATACAAGCAATTGCTTCAATAACACCAGCAGCTCCCAAACAATGACCTGTCATTGATTTTGTTGCACTAATATTAAGGTTATAAGCATGCTCACCAAAAACTTCAGTGATAGCTTTTGCTTCTGCGCCATCACCTAATGGAGTGGAGGTTCCATGGGTATTTATGTAGTCGATTTCGTCGGGCTGCATGCCTGCGTCTTTTAAAGCAGCAAACATTACATTGCGCGCACCCAATCCTTCGGGATGAGGAGCCGTTAAATGATAGGCATCAGCTGTTGCACCACCACCCGCTAATTCGCAATAAATTTTTGCGCCGCGTTTGATAGCGTGTTCGTATTCTTCTAAAACTACTACGCCTGCTGCTTCTCCCATAATAAAACCATCACGGTCTTTATCATAAGGTCTGCTGGCAGTTTTTGGATCGTCGTTGCGTTCGCTCATTGCTTTCATAGCATTGAATCCGCCAACACCAGCTTCGCTGATAACGGCTTCTGATCCACCACTTAAAACAATATCTGCTTTTCCTAAACGAATAGTATCGGCAGCCGCAATCATGCCATTGGTACTAGATGCACAAGCACTAACCACCGCATAATTAGGACCACGAAAACCATGACGCATAGAAATTTGTCCGGCAGCTATATCCAAAATCATTTTAGGAATAAAGAATGGATTGAATCTTGGCGTTCCATCTCCTTTTACAAAATTGGTTACTTCTTCTTGGAAAGTAATTAATCCACCAATGCCACTTGCAAAGATTACGCCCACTCTGTCTACGTTAACATTGTCTCTGTTAATACCCGCATCAACAACAGCCATGTCGCTAGCAACAAGGGCTAATTGTGCAAATCGGTCTAATTTTCGAGCTTCTTTCTTTTCCATGAAATTGGTTGGATCGAAACCTTTCACTTCACACGCAAAACGTGTTTTAAATTTAGACGCATCAAATAAAGTAATAGCATCCGCACCTGAAACACCATTTAATAAATTAGACCAATAATCTTCTAAATTATTACCCAATGGGTTGATTGTTCCAATACCGGTAACTACTACTCGCTTAAGTTGCATGTTGAAAACTTATGTGAAGTGATAATTCGCTTTTCTTGACCTTAAGCCAAGAAAAGCGAATTAAATTATTCCTATTGAAGGGATATCTTACTTTGCATGCTCTTCTAAATAAGCTACAGCTTGACCAACAGTTGTGATGGTTTCAGCCTGCTCATCAGGGATAGAGATGTTAAATTCTTTTTCGAATTCCATAATTAACTCTACGGTATCCAAAGAATCGGCACCTAGATCATTGGTAAAAGAAGCCTCATTTGTTACTTCAGCTTCGTCTACGCCTAACTTGTCAACTATAATTTTCTTTACTCTTGTTGCGATGTCTGACATTGTAAAAGTTTTTGTTACAGGCGCAAAAATATACTTTTTACCAAATAAGCAATGTTTTAAAACGTTTTTGTTTTTTTTTAATCTAAACTAACTTTTGTTAGTTGATTGCTAATTTTGAGTTTTTTGATTAAAAAATCATTCCTATCTTGTATGCCTTAGAAACGCCTATGCCTTTACAAATCATTGATCACGGCTCAATACAGCATCGTCAGATGGTGGAATTACGTTTCCAAATGTTGCGCAAACCTTTGGGATTAACCTTTTCAAAAGAGGATTTAGAAGCCGAAAAAAAAGATATTTTAATTGGTTTTTTTGACGACGGAACACTCGAAGGTTGCTGTATTTTAACAAAAACCGACGAAAAAACTGTGCAATTAAGACAAATGGCTGTGCTTTCTGGCTTGCAAGGAAAGGGTATTGGCAGGGTTTTAATGAGTTTTGCTGAAAACCTTTCTAGGGATAGAGGCTACAAACGCTTGACAATGCACGCAAGGAAGACAGCTTTAGGATTCTATGAAAAACTAGGGTATACCGTAAGTGGTCCTGAATTCTTAGAAGTGACTATCCCCCATTATGAAATGGAAAAGGAATTGTAACTATTTCCAATCTAATTTTAATAAAGAAACACCCTGGATGGGCAACTCAATTTTATAATTGAGTTGATGATGCTTTATGTTCAGTTTTTGAGGCGGATCAAGTGTTTCTAATTGCCCTGCCTTTTCGAGTTGTACAATTTGTTCTTGACTTGGTTGCTGAGGCGAGCCCATTTTCTTCCAAACTTCATATGAATTACTGTGGAACTGATCTATTCTATAATGGGTTAGTAACAAGGTTTTTGAAGGAATATCATTAATGGTTAGATGTACTATTGTTGACTCCTTTAAAACATCATCGTCGTGGTAGTTCCAGACCATTACAGCGGCTGTTTTTAAATCAGATGAAGCAATTGCTCCAATATCAGATTGCGCTTCTCTTACACTAGTTGATACAATTTTTTTTAAAGGATACATTTGATTTGCAGCAACATTTAATCGACTACCCTGCATCATACCAAACATCCTGAAAACGTTTAATACAGGCTTGTCTACGCCATTGGTTGCTAAATCTCTAAATCCGTAAAACCAGGGTTGATTTTCGAATTCAAAGGACCATGATACTGCTCCTAAAAAATTTACATTAAGTGAATCTGCCAAAGCATATTTGCGTGCAAATGAAGCAGCTGTATAACTAGAATACATCGTGCCATTGCGATAAGCATTTTCTGGATTGGTTGCCATACCACAAGCCGCACAACCTTCTGGATCAGATTCTCCAATGATAATGGGTAATTTTTTTAATGAAGGATACCCAGCTACAATTGAAAATCCACTTGCTATATCCCGTAGTTGTTTACCCATGTCCATGCGAACATGGTTGTTAATTAATTTAGGACTGCCTTTTGCATGAAAAGCAATGAAATCAAGTGGTGTACCTATTTCATTCGTTACATAATTTTTTTCGGAAATACAATGTTGTAAAAAAGCCTTCAAGAAATTCGCGCCCCTACTCCCTGCTGGTCCTGTAACATGTGGTCCTCCAACTTGAATAGAAGGCAAAGCGTTTTTTGCAGCCGCAACAGTATAATCGTAGAGTTTTAGGTATTCTTGCAAACTGCCTCCCCAATAAGGACTATCTGGTTCATTCCATAATTCCCAATACCATGATTTAACTTCTGTTGCACCATATCTAGCAACTGCGTGTAATACCCATTGTTTGATCAATTCAGCCCATTTTTGATAATCTTTTGGAGGAAATGTCCATCCAGTAAAAATATCGCTATAGGGTGTGCCTGGTTTCCAATGATGTTGGTATGGTTGTGGTTTGGTTGATAGCGCTTCGGGCATAAACCCAATTTGTGCTAAAGGTTTTATGCCTTTTTGTACATACGTATCAAAAATACTATCAATGATATTCCAACTATAGATGGGCTCACCATTTGCATTTTCTGTATAAACGTTTGTAGAGCCCCATTTCAAGGCAGCAACGCCATCTCCAGACACCAACAAACTATGTGTTCTTACATGTGCAGGAACAGGGCTTAAATTAGCAATTTCAGTGAGTAATTTTTTACCATCTTTCATGTAAGTATAATTTGGTTCATCGTAACCAAACCATGCCCATGCAGGATACATTTTTCCAATTTTTTGATTGATTGAAACACTGATATTGGCGCTAGGTTGATGGCCATTATTTTGGGCAATCAAAAAAAGATTTATCAATAAAAATAATGCTAATAAAGAAAATTTATTTTTCATACAACTAGCGTAAGTAGTATTTTTAATTGGCAACTATTATAAACAACTTATTTTTTTATGTTTCTATTGAGCAGCCCACGAAGTTCGTGCTGTAATTCTGTACTGATATTTTCTTTAGGAACTAGAAAAAAAGATTTCGTATCGAAGTATAAATGAAAGAAATGCGGGCTCTCAAAAAAATTAGTGAATTTACGCCAGTCCCAAACAACTTCTCCGCGCTCTGTTTCAATAACCACAGCAGTTTCATTCAAGTTCATAATAAATTGATCTTGAAACGTAGCCGACTTTTTATAGATTGAATTGGGTAAAAAATACCAGAAAGCCGCCATTAAAAACATCCAAACCAAAGACCCTAACAAAAAAGGTTCGGGCCTAATTTTTTTAGAATAAAAAAGAATTGCCGCTATAATTGCAAATACATTTACTAAAACCAACATCAACCGAATTTCTGGGCGTTGCACAAAATGATAGCGTAAGGCCTGAATTACTTTTGCTTTATTGTATGAAAAACTTAATTGCATATTGGTAAAACAAATGATGCTGAATTCAATAAATACTTATTTTATTTCTTGAAAAGTTTGCATACTAGCTGCAATTTCTTTTTCAGAAAGTCTTGTATTATCTGCAGCAATAATTATACGATATTTAAAACTGATGGATTTGCCTTTTTCTAATTTTAAATTGAGGGTTTCTTTTCCATTCGAAAACACTTTTTGACCTAAAGGATTTGCAGCAAACAAGCCATAATTACGTGCATGCCAATAAGTAGGATAACCAGGGTTTTGCGGATGATCAATAATAGCAATGCTAATAGTGTCTTTACCCATCTTTCCATATAACATACACCAAGTGCCACGAGTGCCCCAGGCTTTATCTCCTGTAGCACCAGCGCTAGTGATATAATTGCCTGTAGTAGTGCTGTCTTTATTTGCTTTTACAGTCGTTACAATTCCTTTGTCATCTTTATATTGCTTGGTAACAGCAATAGGCAATTCTAATTCATGCGCTACACGTAAGCCCAAGAAACCATCTTTCACATCTGCAAATTGCACGTCTTGTACTGCTGTAAAAACAGTTACACGGTCAATGATGCGTTGGTTTTTTGCAACAGAAATATGAAAGCTTGTTTTTTCTTGCATCAACACCTGTTTGCTTTGATTATGCCAATCTGCTTCATAACTTAACAAGCCTTCTTTCCCGCTTTTTGTTTCGGTTATTTTGCGTGTGCGAATCCAACCATACTTCACTTTATTCTCTGGAGTTATTGCATACGAATTATTCCAGAAATCAAGCCCATTAACGCTTTCGTAGTTCATCCATAAGCCAATATGGTGCGGATGATCTGTAGCGTCATTGGCACGAGGTGCTAGTGGAAAGCCCCTAGTGATTGTTGTGCCATTCGAAGCAATAATAGGGTATAAAAAAGGCTTTTCTAAACTATCTGGATAGCAAAATTCTGTAAATAATTTGCCCCCAATATTGATGGTTGCTTTTTGTTTTGACGCATCATTTTTAATTGTAACACTATTAGAAGATTGCGCCTGCAATAACTGTATAGTTGAAAGAATTAAAACGGTTATTATTATTTTTTTCATGCGAACAATCATTTTTTTTGAATTCAACTTTTACAATTATAGTCTAACCTGCTTTTCTTTTGGCACTAATAATTTCATAATGCTCCATGCAATTAAATACGCTACTGCACAAAACGCAAACATAATACTATATGACGTTGACATAGACGCAAGTACTAGCTTTTTTTGCAAGGTTATAAACTCGGCAAATTGTGCAGGGTTAATAAGTTGTAATTGGGCTTGTACGTCTTTAGATAAATTAAAAATTTCTTTTTTAGTTACATCTATTGCATCACCATGTTTGTCTACTAATTTCAACAATTTAGCTTGCTCTAAATAGCCTCCAAGCCCTTTAGATACTGCTTGATCCCAAGACTGGCGAATACCCGCTAATTTATAACTATCAAACATCCAACCACCCACTTTAGAAATAATTACCCCTCCAAATCCACCAGCCATTCCACCAATACCAATTACAGATGCAATTGATTTTTTAGGGAACATGTCGGAAACAGTGGTGAAAATATTTGCAGACCAAGCTTGGTGTGCAGAAGTACCAACTCCAATTAGTAGCACTGGTACCCAAAAACTATATATACCATATGGTTGAGCAGCTAATACCACCAAAGGAATTGCAGCAATTACTAGCATTGCTTTCATTCTGGCGTCATAAGGCTTGTAGCCCTTGTTAATAAAATACGTAGGAAAATAACCGCCGCCAACACTACCTATCATAGTCATACTATATAAAATTGCCAATGGCCACATTACAGCAGTGCCTTCCATAGCATATTGGTCTTTTAAATAACCTGGCAACCAAAACAGGTAGAACCACCATACGCCATCAGTTAAAAATTTACCAATAATAAATGCCCATGTTTGATTATATCCTAATAGCGTTGACCATGGTGTTTTTACCAATGATTTTTCGTTTTCAGTTTCTTCTTCAACTTTATCACTATTAATATATGCAAGCTCTTGAGGTGTTAATCTTTTTTGTTTGGTGGGTATTTCATAAAAAATAAACCAAAATATTAACCATAAAAAACCAATGGCTCCAATAATAATAAATGCAGATTCCCATCCCCAATTTTTTGCAATCCAAGGAACAGATAATGGCGCTAATACTGCTCCAATATTTGCGCCTGAATTAAAAATTCCTGTGGCAAAAGATCTTTCCTTTTTAGGAAAATATTCTGCAGTGGCTTTAATTGCTGCAGGAAAATTTCCTGCTTCACCAAAACCCAATAATGCACGAGAAATCATAAAACCAAGTATCGACACAGGAACAGCTGTGATGCCCACTAAGCCTAATACTGCAGCAACACCAGTTCCTACTGGAACTGAGAATGCATGTATAATAGCACCTAAAGACCATACAACAATAGCCCAAGCATATCCATTTTTTGTTCCTAATTTATCTACAATTCTTCCAGCAAACAACATTGAAACAGCATAAACAAATTGAAATACCGATGCAATATTTGCATAGTCGGAATTTGTCCAGTTAAACTCTGTTTCAAGTGTAGATTTTAATAAACTTAAAACCTGCCTGTCTAAATAATTTACTGTTGTAGCAAAAAATAATAGGGCACAAACGGTCCAACGATATTTACCAATTTTCTCTGTTAACATGTTTATTGTTTAATTGATTGGATGATAGCTAATGCTTCGATAGTTGCTTTGGTTATTTGTGCGTAGTCTTTTGATTCTAACAATTGTTTGGTAATTAGTTTGCTGCCCATACCTACTGCGCAAACACCTGCTTTATACCATCCTGCAATATTGTCTTTATCAAGTTCAACACCACCTGTTGGCATGAATAATAAATTGGGGAAAATTTCTTTTATGGCAGATAAAAAACCTGGGCCAAGAATATTTCCCGGGAAAAGTTTAATCATTTTAGCACCTAAAGTTTCTGCTTTAATGATTTCTGAAGGAGTCATACAACCAGGAACCCATAACATATTATTTTTATCTGCTACTGCTGCAACAGATTCCACCAAACCCGGACATATAATATAATCTGTACCAGCATCTATAAAGGTTTGTGCCATTTCACCATTTTTAATGGTGCCAATTCCCAAATACATTCCTTTTAGTTCGGTATCACACAATTTGCGCATTTCTTTGAAATTCTGCAAAGCAGCTTCTCCACGATTAGTATACTCAACAGCACGAATACCTGCAGCATACAATGCTTTCAACACTTCCATACTAACTGTAGTGTCTTTATAAAAATATAAAGGCAATATGCCTTGTTGGGGAATTAACTCAAGAATTGCTGCTTTCTTTTCCATATTTTTTTTTTAGTGAGCAATGTTATTTTAAATGGATAAATATAAATCAATTAATTACGCAATCGTTTGCGTATTTTTATTGGATAAAAATACTATAAATTCTTTTCAAACCCCTAATTATTAAGCACCTTTGCGCCAAGGGCTCTGAAGATAATTAATTATTAATTTACCCCATCTTTTTATTAAAAAAATACCTAGTATCATGCCTAAAAAAGTTGTAACACTCGGAGAAATCATGCTCCGCCTTTCTACTCCTGGATTCGACAGATTTGTACAAAGCGACAGTTTTAATGTAACATACGGTGGTGGTGAAGCCAATGTAGCCGTAGCACTTTCTAATTATGGATTGAATGGCGTATTTGTTACCAAAGTTCCTAACAATGCTATTGGTCAATCTGCTATCAACCATATTCGCCGTTTTGGAGTTGATACTCAATTCATTGTTCGTGGTGGCGACCGCTTAGGTATTTACTTTTTAGAGACTGGCGCATCTATGCGTGCTTCTCAAGTAATATATGATCGCGCAGGCGCATCTATTGCGGATGTTGATATTAGTGAATTTGATTTCGACAAAATTTTAGAAGGTGCTTCTTGGTTCCACACAACAGGTATTACACCTGCTTTGAGTGATAAAGCCGCTGCTTTAACTGAAGCTGCTTTGAAAGCTGCAAAAGCAAAAGGCATTACTACTAGTATTGATTTGAACTACCGTAAAAAATTATGGAGTAAAGAAAAAGCTAGAGAAGTAATGACACGCCTTTGTCAATACGTAGATGTTTGTATTGGTAATGAAGAAGACGCAGATACAACTTTAGGATTCACTTCTGAAGGAACTGATGTTACCAAAGGGGAATTAAACCTTGATGGTTACAAAAGTGTATTCCAACAAATGAAAGCAAAATTCGGATTTAAATATATTGCTTCTACATTACGCGAAAGCCATAGTGCTTCTGATAATGGATGGAGCGCATTGGTATACGATGGAACTGAATTCTACCATACCAAACAATATGAAGTTCGTATTGTTGACCGTGTAGGAAGTGGCGATTCATTTGCTAGTGGATTTATTTATGGTTTAGTTAGCGGAATGCCTATGCCTGAAGCAGCTGAGTTTGGTGTTGCGGCATCTGCACTTAAACACACTATTCCAGGCGATTTAAATCATGCTACTTTAACAGAAGTAAAAGAATTAATGAAAGGTGATGGCAGTGGACGTGTTCAACGCTAATCATTTTTAATAGTTTGACTTTAAATATTCTTTTATGATTGTAGATAGTTTACAAAACACTTCAAAATACGCTTCTTTACATCCATCATTTGCCAAAGCATTCGCTTTTATAGCCAATACTGATTTGGCTGCTTTAGAAGTAGGAAAATTTGATATTGATGGTGCTAACATTCGTGGAATTGTTTCAGACAAAAACGGCACAACTGCTGCAGAAAGTACCGCAAAATTCGAATGCCATAATGCACATATTGATATTCAAGTTTGTATTAGCGGAAAAGAAACCATCGGTTGGAAGCCTCGTGGAACTTGCGTTGCACAAAGAGGCGAATACAATCCTGAAAAAGATGTGTTGTTTTATGAAGATGCTCCTGATATGTTCTTTGGATTAACAGATGCGCAGTTTGCCATCTTTTATCCTGAAGACGTTCACGCACCAATGATTGGTGATGCTGCAATTAAAAAATTAGTGATTAAGGTGAAAATCTAAATTGACTTTTTTCAAATAAATGCAATAAAAAAACCTGTAAAATTTTACAGGTTTTTTTATTGCATTTATTATAAGTTTTAAATTATCTACCCATCCATCCGCCATCAACAGTAAGTATGGTTCCACTAACATAATCTGCAGCCGATGATGCCAAGAAAACTGCTGGACCTTTAAAGTCATTAATTTCTCCCCAACGTCCTGCAGGAATTCTATCTAATATTGTTTTACTTCTTTCTGGATCATTGCGCAAAGCCTCTGTGTTATCTGTTGCAATATATCCTGGTGCAATACCATTTACATTCACCCCTTTTGAGGCCCACTCATTGCTAAGTGCTTTTACCAAACTACTTAATGCTCCTTTACTTGCAGCATATCCTGGAACATTAATACCACCTTGAAAACTTAAAAGAGAACAAGTGAAAATAATTTTTCCAGAACCCTGTTCTAACATTTTTTTTCCTATTTCACGCGCTAAAATAAATGGTGCATCTAGGTTTAAAGACAATACTTTATCCCAGTATTCGTCTGGATGTTCTGCAGCAGGCTTGCGCATTATCATTCCCGCATTATTTATTAAAATATCTATAACCCGATTTTCGGCTTGAACCAAACTAATAAATTGGTGTAAACTTTCGCGGTCAGATAAATCGGCTTGGTATGCTGTAAACTTTCTTCCAAGAGCATTAACGGCCATTTCAATTTCGCTACCCGTTTTTTCTAAAGATCCCGAAACACCAATAATATCGGCACCCGCTTCGGCCAATCCAATAGCCATGGCTTTTCCTATTCCTTTATTACAACCTGTAACAAGTGCTATTTTGCCTGTTAAATCAAATAATCTTTGGTTAGTCATTGTATGAATTTTGCGCAAAGATGCAATTAATGCACAAATTAACAATCAGGTGTGATCTTTTGCCAGTTAAAATAATTGCGTGCATTTCTATAACAGATATCTTGAATGATATTACCTACCCATTCAATATCATTTGGCATTTCTCCATTTTCAATTTCTTCTCCAAATAAATTACACAAAATTCTTCTAAAATATTCGTGCCTTGGAAAAGAAAGAAAGCTTCTTGAATCAGTTAACATACCAACAAACTTACTCAACAAGCCCATATTAGAAAGTGCATTCATTTGTTTAACCATGCCGTCTTTTTGGTCTAAAAACCACCATGCAGATCCGTATTGCACTTTACCTGCAACAGAACCATCATTGAAATTACCTACCATAGTAGCCATCAATTCATTGTCTGCAGGGTTTAAATTATAAATGATTGTTTTTGCTAGTTTATTTTCAGTATCTAATTTTCCTAAGAATTTAGCCAAGGCTTTTCCTTGCGAAAAATCACCAATAGAATCCCATCCAGTATCAGGGCCTAATTGATTAAGCATACGTGCATTATTGTTTCGCAATGCACCTAAATGAAATTGTTGTACCCATGATTTTTCATGATCCCATTCTGCAAAATGAATCAACATGGCTGATTTAAATTTGCGTTGCTCAATTTCATTTAAAGATTTACCACCGTGAATTTTATTGAAAATGGCATCAATTTCAGAACCTGTAAAATCTTCTGCATAAATTTCTTCGAGACCGTGGTCAGATACAGAACAACCTGCTTCGGCAAAATAATCGTGTCTGCTTTGTAACGCATACAAATAGTCATCGAAAGAAGCAATTGAAATGCCTGTTACAGTTTGCAGCTTTTGAATATACTTATTAAAATTTTCTGGATCTGATACATTCATAGTATTGTCTGGTCGAAATGCTGGCAGAATTGGAATTTCAAATCCTTCTTTTTTCATTTGATGATGAAAAGCCAAATCGTCTAATGGATCATCTGTTGTACAAACCAATGCCACGTTCATTTTACGCAATAAATTACGAACTGAAAATGCAGGGGTTTGTAAAAGTGTAGAAGCTTTTTCAAATACTTCATTCGCATTTTTAGAACTCAATACATCTGTAATACCAAAATAGCGTTGCAATTCTAAATGCGTCCAGTGGTATAAAGGGTTACGTAAAGTATATGGAACAGTTGCTGCCCATTGTTGAAATTTTTCAAGGTCTGATTTGGCTCCAGTTGCGTATGACTCATCCACACCATTGGTCCGCATAGCGCGCCATTTGTAATGGTCGCCATATAACCAGGCTTCTGTAATATTTTGAAACTGATGGTCAGATGCAATTTGTGCAGGTAACAAGTGGCAGTGATAGTCAATCACTGGCATGTTTTTCGCATATTCGTGATAAAGGGTTTGAGCCGTTTTGGTATTTAATAAAAAATGCTCATCCAAGAAATTTTTCATACGTCTTCTTTAAATCAATGTTCCAAAATTCAACTGCTTTATTTTCAAAAGCAATTATTATTATTATAAACTCACCCCTCTTTTCCAAGGAATAAAATCGTCTTGACCATGAAGTACTGCACTAACTTTAGTAGTACCGCTAGCTACACCAATTAAATACTCAAAGATTCTTTCGCCAGCTGCTTCAATGGTTTCTTCTCCATCAATAATAGTTCCAGTATTAATATCAATAATATCTGGCATTCTATTTTTTAATGCAGTATTCGATGAAAGCTTTACAACCGGACAAATTGGGTTGCCAGTTGGCGTTCCAAGTCCTGTAGTAAACAATACAACAGTAGCACCAGATGCAACTTCGGCTGTGGTTGATTCAACATCATTACCGGGAGTACATAATAAATTCAAGCCTTTTTTGGTAACTTTTTCTGTATAATCTAACACATCTGTCACTGGAGAAGTACCGCCTTTTTTAGCAGCCCCTGCAGACTTAATGGCATCGGTAATTAAACCGTCTTTGATATTCCCGGGAGATGGATTCATATAAAACCCACTTCCCGCATCTTCTGCTTTTTGGTTATAAACTTTCATCAAATCCATGAAGCGAATAGCATTTTCCTCTGTTTCGCAACGATCACTCAATTCTTGTTCAACACCACATAATTCTGGAAACTCCGAAAGTATCACTGTTCCACCTAAAGCCACTAATAAATCTGAAGTATATCCAATGGCTGGGTTTGCAGAGATTCCTGAAAAGCCATCTGAACCTCCACATTCTAAACCAATCACTATTTTATTTAGGGGAGCCGCTGCACGTTCTTGTTGATTGGCAATAGATAATCCTGTAAAAGTTTGCTTGATTGCTGTTGCTAATAAATTAGTTTCAGTGCCTGCTTTTTGTTGTTCCAAAATATACAATGGTCGATTGTAATTAGGAATACGTTTGTTGATTTCGTCTTGCAGCATGGATACTTGTGCATTCTGGCATCCTAAACTTAAAACAGTTGCACCAGCACAATTAGGATGGGTAATATATCCGGCTAATAAAGCACACAATGCTTGTGCATCAGATCTTACACCACCGCAACCGCCATCGTGCGATAAAAATTTTATCCCATCAATATTTTTAAACAATGGTTCTTTGCCTTGCAACAAAACGGCTTCTTCAAAAATAGTTTCTTCAATAGATGCACCTGTGCGATAAGATTGCGCTAATTGCTGTGTAAACTGGTGGTATTTTTTAGGACGAGCGTAGCCCAATTCTTCTAATAATGCTTCTTTTAACACATCAATATTTCTATTCTCGCAAAAAACCAAAGGAACAACTAACCAATAATTACCAGTACCTACACTACCATCATTTCTGTGATATCCTAAAAAATGGCGGTCCTTCCATTTGTCTATTGAAGGCAGCTGCCATTCTGTTCTTCTTGCTCCTAACTTAAATCCATCGGATGCGTGTCTGATATTTTCTGTAGCGATCCTAACCCCAATTGGCAAATCAATTTTTGCCTTTCCTACCAATACGCCATACATGATAATATCTTCGTCTTTGGCAATAGCTACCGTAGTAAATTTATGTTTAGCTGCGATAGGCTCCAACAACACATAATCAACCCCATTATAAGTAACCGTTTGACCCGCAGACAAATCTTGCAAGGCTACTAATACGTTATCGTTAGGATGAACTTTTAAAATTTTATTTTTCTCCGCCATTTTTCATTTTTTATGCATGCAAAGTTGCGCAAATTTGTGCAATATTGAAGAGTTTAATATTTAAAACCATTTTAACAAGGTCTAAATAAAATCTTGGGATTTTTGTTAGGTCTTCTCCCCAAATTGATTCTTCACTTAAAATTGCTTTTATACTTAATTCAGTAGTGTTTAATTGCCAATATTGAAAAAGCAATTCTGCTTTTTCATCGATAATAATATAAGTGCTGTCTTCAATCGTGCATTGAAAGCTACCAGCAGCAGTTTGCTGAGACCTCATAAATAATAGATAAGCAGCAAATCCTAGTAACATGAATTTGGGTTCTTGCTCATTTGAAGCATAGTGTTTTTTTATTAATGGCAAATTTCGCATGGCCATTTTTAAACTAAACTGTGCGCTGATATTAATCCATTTGTGTTCAATAAAAGGATTTCTAAATCGATCAATTACATTGTTCGCAAAAGTAGTGGCCTCTTGTTCAGATATTAAATTACCAATCAATAATGGCCTAATTTCTTGCAGCATTAAATTGGTTACATAGTTGCGAAAATAGTTTGCATCCATTGCTTCACGAACGGTTTGAAAACCGGCTAAAATAGCTACTCCACAAGAAAAAGTATGTGTTGCATTGAGCAAACGCAATTTTATTTCTTTGAATTTTTGAATATCATCGGCCAATTTAACACCTTCATTCACTTGACTAAATGATAAAATTGATTTACTACGTGCTTGTGAAGTTTCAATGGCCCATAATGAATAGGGTTCAGACATTATCATCAAATTATCTATATAGCCAAGTTCCTTTTCGGCAGCCTCTTTTTCCTTTGCGGCTAACATGCCTGGCACAATTCTATCCACCAAAGAATTACAAAAATCATTTGATTCATTCAGCCAGTTTATAAATGCTTTCTCTAACTGATTAAATTCAGCTAGTTCTAAAACAATTGACTTTAGCAAACTGCCATTGTTTGAAATTAATTCTGTAGGAACAATCACCATTCCGGCATCGGCAGCTCCTTTAAAATATTGGTATCGCTTATATAAAAAAGCCAATAATTTTCCAGGAAAAGAAGCGGGTGGATTATTTTGAATTGATTCTTTGGTTAAACTTATACCAACTTCGGTAGTGTTTGATAAAACAATTTGAAGTAATGGATTTTCAGCGCAAGTTAAAACGCTATCCCATTGTGTTTGAGAGGTTAAAACCCTGCTTATAGAGGCATTGATACTATTGTTTTCAACCTTAACTCCATTTTCAAATCCACGGGTTAAAATAGTGTATAAATTATTTTGTTGTTCAAAAGCATCAGTTGTGCCAGTATCTGTTGATTTTACCACAACTACCCTTCCATTGAATACGCCTTTTTTATTTGCTTGATCAATATAAAAATCTGGCAACCCTCTTAACAAAACACCTGTTCCAAATTGCAACACTCTTTCTGGTAATACCAAGTTTTCTGCAGAAGGTATAGATATGCCTGCTGTATTTATCGCCCTTAATTTTTCTACACTCAACAACATTGATTCCTTTTTTTAAAACTACTTTATTTTATATTTTTACTGTCCTGTGCCATCCTTCCATTTAGGATAATCTGTATTTATTAAATTTGCAGGCCAAGTTCCGTACCATGCATACCCATTGCGTCTTTCGTATTCAATTTCACTAACTGCATATTTTTTTATACTATCTCTTCCACTAAACATTGGGCGATTGGTGCCAATTTCATAAAACCTAGCCCAAATTATTGATGTTGCATCTGCTACCACCACTCTATCTTTCCCTTTTGGCTGGCTCGCATCAGGCATGTCAACAAATTTGATTCCTTTAATTGCAACGAGTTTAAACCATTCTACAGCAGCATCTACTGCTAGTTTCACTTGTGGTGAAGGTTTTTTAATGCGCATTAAAAAGCGAACAATACCAACAGATTCACTTCCACTTAAAGAAACCAATTCGAACTTTCTAGCCATTTCTGGCAACAAGGTTGTAGGATTATATTGTGCACACCATACTGTTAATTTACCAGCTACTTTTATTTGTGTATTGAGTATGCATTGAATACCTTTTTCAACTGCATTTTTTGAACCAAGTATTAATGAAGGACTCACTAATTCAAAATCATTTTTTTGTTCAGCTATATCTGCAAGGATATTTAAAACATTAATCATTGCATTGTCGTTGTAAGTAATTTGTGCACGATACAAACTAGCATCAGGATAATACTGCGGCCATCCGCCATTTTTGTTTTGCGCAATTAAACAATAAGCAATTCCTTTTTCTGCGGCTTGCAAATAACGAATATTGTTTGTTGCTCGATATGCTTTTACCAAATACCTTATTTCTTTAGAAGTTGCTTCATTATCTATTGTGGCATCTTTGTGTAAAGAGTCGGCTATGATGCGTGCTGCATCATTCGCTGAAATTGAAACGTGATAGTCAACTTTAATTTCATTTACAGCTTTAGGCCATCCCCCAATTGCTCTTTGATAAACCAACATTCTTTCTGCAACACTATCAATAATTGGATTATTTATTTTCTTTGTTTGAGCCGACTGAAGAACTATTATAGCATCTGCAAATGTAGACAGCTTGATATTTTCTGGTTGCCATTTTCCTTCAAAAGTCCAAGTAGCATTAATAGATGTTGGGTTTGGCGCGCCAGCTGCTTGTTGTAAATTATTGGCAAACCAAGCATAATCTCCTCCGTCTTTATGGCAATTATAAAAATAAACACGATGCCCCCATTGCAGTATATTTTGTGGCTTAGAAGGGTTTAAATAGATAGGTGTATCAGCCATGTTTTTTGCAAAAGAACAATTCAATAAATAAAACTGTGCATCTCTATGGTAGCGTCCTAATTTAAATCCGTCTTCACCTTTAAATACACAATTTTTTAAAACTGTTTTTGAAGACTCAATAGCTGATCCATCGTGCCAAATAGCAGCAGTATTTCCATGGGCATAAAACACACAGTTTTCGGCATAGGCCCATCCTCGCGGACAGTAAAAATCTACACCTCCTTCCATCTCACAATTTTTAAAATAAAATTGTCCGGCCGATGTATTCCAAGGACTTACTGTATCTCCTCCGTAGGCCCTAAAAGCACAGTCACGGGCAATTAAGCGGGTCGTATTAAAAGTTCTTAGCGCCATTTGATGACTATTGCGCTTAACTGTTTTAAATGGATTCAAACTGTCTTTAGGACAATCAATATGCAAATCATTTTTTAACTCAAAGCCAAAATCATTGGTGATGGTTAATTTTTCGAGTATAATATCAGACCCATTTATATTTACAGTAGCAGTACCCCAATCTGTAGGATTTTCGCATCGCCAAATATCTCTTGCTTGTGTAAATACAATTTGTGTATTTGCTTTGTCTTCTCCAACTATAGCAACAAAGTTTTTATCGATAAATATCTTTTCTCTGTAAATTCCTTTTTTAATAAAAATGGTTCGATAAGTAGTAGCGTTTTCTGATAAGCTATTTAAAGCGGCTTGAATACTTGTAAAATTGCCATGGCCATTAATATCAACAACAATTGACCCTTGATTAGCTTTTGCAAAAAAACTTAAACAACTTAATAAAACAATAAAGTGCGCGCGAATCTGCATGGCCTTAATTAGAAAATTGAAACTATTTATTACTAGACTTTACCGGTATTTGTTTAACCAACCATTTCACCAAATCATTAGCGGCTTTAGCATTTTCGTACTCCATTGGAATTTTTCTTCCATCGGTGTATTCGTTATACAACCAAGGGTCTCCAGTGGCAAATACGGTTCCTTTCCCTATTTTAGCAACCGCAAAAACAACAACCTCATTTTTTTGTAAGAATGATTTAGCGGGCGTTGTTAAAGTTATAGAACAGATTTCTTTTTGATAGATCTTTTTCACACTAGGCAGTATAGCATTGCCTGCTGGAATTTCAACAGCACCAGTAGGATAATCGGATCCAATAACACGGTTATAACTGTCTTCGTTAAAATGTATACCAAACTTATTGGCTAACAAATTAAAATGCTCAAACTCTGTATTGCCTTTATCGTTGTGAAACAATACCAACACGCCACCTGCTTTTACCCAATTATATACTGCTGTCGCGTCATTGGCTTGCACATAATTAGGATGCGGATTGTCTGCAATATTATCTGCATCTACAATAAAATAGATAGCTGCATTTGCTAAGTTTTTAGCAGTAGGCGCTTCACTTAAAGTTTTTGTTTGAACGCCATTTTGATTAAAAATATTTCCTAAAAAAGAGAACCCACTACTTTGAAATTCTTCCCATTTGTAATGAAATGGTTTTAGGTTTCCTTTACTATCTTTTTTACGTTCTGCATTATAATAATCATCTAGTAAAACAGTTTTTCCTTTTCCAATTTTTACACTTGCAATCAATTCCATTTCGTTAGCCGCTTGAATAAAAGCACCAACACCTTTTTGGTCATTTAAAACAATTTTCTCGCGCATATAATATTCATAACTACCATCACGATATGGATTGCCACCTAAGCCACTCACACTAACCGTTCCATTTAAATTTGTTTGACCATTAGCACCTGTTTCTACAAATTTTTTCAGGATTGCATCGTATGCCTTTTTTGCATTTTCTAAATAGCTTGCAGGTAAGTAGCCAAGTCTAACACCTTTTGCCATTGTATAGACAAACATGCAAGCAGCAGATGCTTCGAAATAATTTCCTGGACCATTTGGCTTGTCTAAAATATCGTACCACAAACCAGATTTTGCATCTTGTACTTTTTTAATGGCTACTGCATAGCGATTAAGAATAGCAATGATGGAATCTTTGTTATGGTTAGCTGCAGGAAAATTTTCTAATACATCTACTAATGCCGCACCATACCAACCCATGGCTCTTCCCCAAAAATTGGGAGAATTGCCTGTTTGTTGATTGGCCCATTTTTGTTGTTTGCTTTCATCCCATCCATGGTATAATAAACCCGTTTTGGAATCGCGTGCATGTTTTTCCATCCAAATAAATTGGTGGGCAATATCATTGAAAGCAGCCGTGTCATTAAAGCTTACTGCATATTCAGTATAAAAAGGTTCCCCCATATACAATCCATCTAACCACATTTGATTTGGATAGATTTTTTTATGCCAGAACCCGCCTTCGTTGGTACGAGGCTGTGTTCGTAATTGTTCTCTTAGTGTTTCAACGGCCTTTCTATATTTTTCTTTAGCAGTTACATTGTAAAGGATTAATAAAATTCTACCGCATAGAATATTGTCAATATTATGGTCTTCTTGTTTGTATGTTTTTATTTCGCCATTATCATTTACAAAAAAGTCCATACTCTTTTGCATGAAATTAAAATACTTAGCATCTCCTGTTTTATACCAAAGCCCTTCTATTCCTTTTAAAACAACGCCAAGGTCATAAGACCATTTTGCATTTTTAGCTACATCTGTATTTAAAGAATCTCTTTCTCTAGCAGTTTCAATAACTGTTGCAGCCATTTTTTCTGACCAAGACTGCGCTAACAAACTAGTAGAAAGCATTGTTAAAAGGCAACCGAATAAAACTATTTTTTTCATATGGTTATTTTATTGAAATACTTGAAGCGTCTGCACCAAAGCCAATTTCTGATTTAGTGGTTGCTTTTGAAGCATCTGTATTGGTAATACTTATTTTATTTGTTCTAACACCTTGTGCTTGTAATAATACAGCAGCAGGTGATGCATACTTTAATGCATTAATGAAAATCTGATCACTATTTAATGCATATATCACCGGACTTGTTTTGGCACTTAAAATAGTGCTATTGCTCAAGTGAATTCCTGTTGCTTCTTGAATATCAATGCCTTCTTTTGCTAGCATTGTTAAATGATCCATCCAAACGTTTTTTACATGCATTTCTGGAATACCGCGAATGAAAATGGCTTTTGATGCGCCATTGCAAGTGATATTGCTAAAATGAAAGTTTTGAAACTGCGGCGTACCCTCATTTACAGGCAATAATTCAACAACTGGGGGCTCTCTTTTTTCGCCAACTAATGCCACTGGATCTTTTGCCATATAATACATATCAAACAAAATAGCTTCAGCAGCAATGTCTTTCATGTTAATATTATTAGCGTAGATATTTTCAACCATACCTCCTCTACCACGGGTTGTTTTAAAACGTAGTCCAATATCTGTTCCAATGAATGTGCAATTTCCAACAAATAAATTCCTAGCACCGCCACTCATTTCACTACCTATTACAAAACCGCCGTGTGCATGATATACGGTACAATTATTTACAATTAAGTTCTCTGTAGGCATGCCTCTTTTTCTGCCGTCTTCGTCTCTGCCAGATTTAATAGTAATCCCATCATCTCCAGTATCAAATACGCAATCTTCTAACAAAATATTTTTACAGCTTTCTAAATCTATTGCATCGGTATTTGCTCCATAAGAAGGGTTTTTTACTTTCAATCCACGAACAGTGATTTGATCGCTCATTAAAATATGTGTGGTCCAAGCTGGAGAATTTTCGAAAGTAACGCCCTCTATTAAAATATGTTTTGAATTAGCAATGCGAATCATATTTGGACGAAGAAAATCTTTGATGCCTTCAAAATCTTTTAAGGTTTTTCCATCAGTTAATTTGCCAATATTTTTTTCGGTAGATGCTTTAATTGCAGCTACAGATGGGTACCATGTTTTTTTATCTTCTGTTATTGCACCTCCGTATAAAATTGGATGATTCTTCCATTCTGTTTCGGTGAGTTTATCTTTTTTAATTGGACGCCAGAATAAACCATTGCCATTGATTATACCAGATCCTGTGATGGCAACATTCTCTACACCTTCGGCGGTTACTGGAGATTGGCATCTTGCAGCATCAACCCCTTCAAAAGAAGAAACCACTAATGGATATTGATTAAAGTCTTTTGTAAACACCACTAATGCACCTTTTGCAAGATATAAATTGATATTGCTCTTAAGTGTAATTGGGCCTGTAAGCCAAGAGCCAGCAGGAATACAAACAGCACCACCACCTTTTTTGCTTACTGCTTCAATTGTATTATTGATAGCTACCGTATTTAAAGTTAACCCATCACCAATTGCACCAAACTGAACAATTGATGTAGTATCTCTTTTAAAATGTGGCTCATAAACAATAGGTAATTCAAAACTGAATTTTCCTGCAAAACCAGATGGTTTTAAAAATTGCTCTAATAGCAAATGCTGCGCAGCAATCGATTGACAAACAAGCGAAGCCATACTTGTTGCACCATAAGTACTAAAATGCGTATTGTCTTCATCTTTACCTTTGTAATTTTTAAAATGACCGGGGGGGATATTTAAAAATATTTTTTTACTTCCTTCTACACCTTGTGCAACAATTAATGCTTCACTGCTTTTGTGTAAATCTATCATTGGAACTTTTAATAAACTTGCCACTTCTTTTACAACGCCTGGATAGTCGCCATGTTGGTCTATAAATAATCCCTTCTCATCGAACTTCCTGCGCATTACAGGTGTGATTAAAATAGGATTACCACCTTTGCTTCTCACATCATTTACAAATTTTATTAGGTTTGTTTTGTATAAACCATGGGCTGGTGCAGAACGATTAGAATCTTCTAGTTTTTGATCATTGTGTCCGAATTGAATCAACACATAATCGCCTTTTTTTAATCTGTTCATTACGGTATCCCATTTGCCTTCTTTAATAAAGCTCTTGGTACTTCTTCCATTCAATGCATGGTTTTGGAAGCTAATATTTTGTGTAAAGAATTGAGGAAACAATTGCCCCCAACCACGTTCGGGATTCTCGTCTAATGGCTTATCTGCCATTGTGGAATCTCCTACTAAAAAAACGGTAATATTCCGCTCGGGAATGGCAAAACCGCATACCGCTAATACAAACAACAAAATGGCAATTCGCTTCATTTTAATACGATCGTTTTAAGTTAATGTCATTGAATATTTGCTCCTTTTAGAGAACTTAGTCATTTTAATATTCAGATCTACAACAATGCTACATAGTAATTGACGAAGCCAACCCTAATTTGGCTTATTTTTTTACGCAATCGTTCCCGTTAATTAGTAGAGAAAATAAGGCATAGTAAGGGCTTCAGGCAAAAAAATTAACCTAATTGCTTGTAGACAAACCCATTCATGAATTTACAAACCGCTTACTTAGCCAAAAATTGTAATTTAGTAGTCATTTCGCGATAAAAAAATCGCCACCTGTATTGTCATGAAGTTCGAAGCTGTTACTATTAAAGACATTGCAATTGCACTAGGACTATCTACCTCAACGGTTTCGCGCGCCTTAAGGGATAGCTATGAAATTAGCCCAGCAACTAAAAAAATTGTTTTAGAATACGCAGAACAAATTAATTATCGTCCCAACCCCATTGCACTTAGTTTAAAAGAAAAAAGAAGCCATTCAATTGGGGTTATTGTTTGTGAAATAGCCAATAGTTTCTTTTCTCAAGCAATTAACGGTATAGAATCAATTGCCTATAGCAAGGGATACAATGTAATTATTTCGCAAAGTCATGAGTCTTACGAAAGAGAAGTTATCGATTTAAACTATTTGGCGTCTCGCTCTATTGATGGCTTATTAATTTCTGTATCTGCCGAAACAGAAAACTTTTCTCATATTCAATCATTACACGACAGGGGGTTTCCAATAGTATTTTTTGATCGGGCCGTGGAGTCAATAGATACACATAAAGTTATTGTAGACAATAATAAAGGTGCTTTTGACGCAACTGAACACCTAATTAAAAGCGGTTACCAGCGTATTGCTAACCTTGCTGGTTCGCCACATTTGTCTATCACAAAAGATCGAATTAAGGGATATCGTAATGCAATTGAAACAAATGGCCTACACTACGAAGAAGCTTATACCCAATACTGTTTACACGGAGGGATGGTTTATGAAGAAGTAGAAAAAGCTTTAGACGCTATGATGGCTTTATCAAATAAGCCAGATGCAATAGTTGCTTCAGCCGATAAATTAACTACCAATTGTATTCGTTATTTTAAATCAAAAAACATTCGAGTTCCAGAAGATGTTGCTTTAATTGGATTTTCTAATCTTGATATTGCAGACCTTCTATCGCCTTCTTTATCTGTTGTTAGACAGCCTGCATTTGCTATGGGACAAATTGCTACTGAACTTTTATTGAAAATGATAGAAAGCAAACGCGCAGTTAGTGAATTTGAAAATCGCGTGCTTCCGCTAGAAATCATGGTACGAGAATCTTCTACCCCTTTAAAATAAAGGCTTTAAACCCTCCCATTTAATTTTCCATTTGCCATTTTTAGGAAAGCCCGGATTTTCAATAGTATTGCCTTCGTATCCGGCACACATTAATGCAATAGCCGATAACAATCCGCCATTACCAGGCAAGTAAAGTGTTAGCCTTTTATTTTGATAATTGTGCCCATTAATTAAATAGGTATTTGTTTGAATATTTTTAAATAATGCATCAATCGCTTCGTTTGGCAAGTTCAATCTTGTTGCAGTCATTGCTACCAAAGGAAAATCCCAACCCCAGGTATGCTCCCAATGCCATGCTTGTTCAACCATATTAAATGTTCTATGCATTACAGCAGTATCAACATATCCATTTTGCGGTATTGTACTTAAAGCAGCAAGTACTGCAGGATGGTCAATGGTATAATTGCTTTTAGCCGAATAAGAATCGCTTACACTTTCTGCCGCTTGGTAAACCCCATCTTTTTGGGCCATTGGTGCTATTTGTTCGATAATATTTTGCCATTTTTTATTAATAGGCAAACCCAATCTTGTTCTCCATGTTTGTGCCACTTGTAATGCCCATTTCCAATAAGCCAATTCGTACGGCGCATTAAATGTTTCTGCAGGATTAAAACATTCTTGTGCAGGAATAAACCCTTTTCCTAAATCATACTTACCAGTTACAGGATTTAGTCGAGCATAAGATGCCATAAAATTGGCCGTTTCAAAAATGAGTTGCTGGTATTTTTGTAAGGTTTGTTTGCTAGGATTATTCTTGTAAAGTAATTCTGCTTGATAAATAATATGCGGCTGTTGCCAAAGTAAAAATGAGCCCACATTAGAAGGAGATTCTCCGCCTTCATTGTCCGACATTTTCTGCCATCTTACCCCTTCAAACCCTTGTCGTTTTGCAATTATTTTAGCTCCTTCAAAAGCCTTAAAATACCATTGCATACTTTTTTCCATTAAAACAGTCCTGCCCCAAAATGCAAAGTGCGCACTATGCCACCAGTACATTTCCATATGGGGTCTACCATACCAACTATTATAAGTTAACCCTGTTTCTTGAGGCGGAAAATTACCAGCGCATTGAACCCTAGTTAGGTATTGAGATAAGATAATTCTTCGCTCTAATTCATTGGCTCTTTCATCTGTACTACCAGCAAAATCAATGGCTGCACCGGATTGCCAAAAGGTTTTCCATCCATTGATACTACTTGTTGCTACTGCAGCAAAATTCAAAAGTTGTTGCGGTGATTTATTTTTAGAAAAAGATACTGCTATTTCAAAACTAGTATCTGTAGTTGGCAATAAAGTATATATATGTTCTGCAACTTTGCTAACCTGTGCTTCCTCATTCCAATTCGCACTAACATAGTAATGGTCATTATCTAATGTGCGAGAGAAAATAGCTGTTCGATAGGAACTTTCAAGTGTTGTACTATGCGCCGATGCACTTGCATAATTCGTACCCATATCTGCAAAAGCATTAGTAGGATAAGGGAAACGGAATTTTATTTTTATACGTTGTTCTTTTAAAAGGGTTGAATTTATTTTTGCTGCAATAATATCTTTGCTTGCATGTGCATTGGTAATTACTTTAACCAAGGATCCTTCAACCGTAAATGAACTGACAATTTCTCCGGTATATACATTTAATGTTTGGTGAATATTTTTTAAATCAGTTGGCAAAGCAATAGAACCATCTTTTTTATATAGTTCTAATCCAATATTTCCTAGTTGCAAACGACTTGGATTTTCTCTAAAATAATCGGCTGCATTTTTGCCCCTTCCGGTTTTAATTTGAACAGCATAAAGGCCTTTATCGTTCCCATTAAAATTGGTTTCTTTTAATGTTTCACTGAATTTGTAGCCTTGTTTATTAATGAATTTATGCCAGCCCCATTCAGACTGCGTGCCTAGTGGAATACCATTTGTATAGTATTCAGGAAAAGATTGCAAGCCCGTTGCATCAACTGTAAATGCAAACTTTCCATTACCTACTGTTAATGATGCCAAAGTATCTAGTTCAGAAACAATTACACGATGCCTTTCAACAACTTCTTGGCGATTAATTTTTTGCGCAGAACAAAAATTATTTTGAAAAATTAATACTGCTAATAAAATTGTTAGTGAATGCTTATTCATTAAAAAAATATTTAGTTGCTACCATTAGTTTTTAACCAAGTTGGATACGCATTAATTACTTGTTGTGGAGCGTAGGTATACCAAGCATAGCCATCCCTTCTTTCTCTTAGCACCTCGGCTAGTGAATATACAATTTTACTATCTCGATTACAAAAAATGGGTTTGTGGGTTTTTAATTCATAGTAACGCGTCCAGATAGGAGGCGCAAGGCTATCAATGACCATTACTTTATCTGTTTCAGATATTCTAAAAGGTGTTTCTAACCTAGAAGCAGATATAGTATTAATTCGAGTGTTGTATATTTTAGAATCTTCGAACCACTGCACGGCATTTTTTATAGCGGCAATGATTTCTTTTGAAGGGTGTTGAATATCCATTAAAAAAAGTACAAGGTCGGCACTTTCTTTATTACAAATACTTGGGGGTTCAAACTTTCTAGCCCAAGCAGGTTCTAAGCTAACTTCATTATACTGCTGGCACCAGGCTGTTGGTATTCCTTTGTCATTGATTTGTGTTTTAATGATGCAATCAATTGCTTTTTCATACGCAACTGTTATTTTATTCCGATAATTCGCATCTAAAAAATCATAGATTGGAGAAGCTTCTTTAATTGCTTTGAGTAAACTAACAATCCCTTCAAAAGCGCCGTCATTAAAGGTTATACACCTGCTATAGTTGGTTTCTAAAGGATAATATTGCGGCCAGCCACCATTTGAATATTGTGCAGCTAAAATAAAATCTAATCCTTTTATTGCAGCTAGTTTATATTTTTCTATATTGGTTTCATCGTATGCAATAGCTAGTGCTGCTATTTGTGTGTAAGTACTTCCATTGTCGAAAGTTGTATTCAGATTTTTTTTAGCATTGCGTACACTATCTTCTTGAATGGCAGAAAGATTTGCAAATACATCATAATTTTTGGGCCATCCGCCATTGTTTTTTTGAAACAATAAAATATTATTAGCGATGGCTATAATTTCTGTTGGCTTGTGTTTTGGCCTTCCTGGCAAAGCATTAATGATATTAGTTTTATCGAAAATAGCATACCAATGTCCTGCATTATCAGCAAATGGTCTTGGATCAATTTGTACGATATTTTTTTCTGGATTCCACTTGTCTTTACCACCTAAAATTTGAGCAGTTGTATATTTTTCAGCCGCTTTATCTGTTAATTGGCTTGACCAAGAAATCCTTTTTTCTGTGTTTGCTCCTTCGCCAATATTTAAATACTCTGCATAGAATGTTGTTTTTTCTTTGTCTGGAAACATAGCATCTCCTTTCCAAGGATTCCAACCTTCTGGATCAATATGGTTACCTAATTCACAATGAATAAAAACCGTTTTTGCATAAGGCCTCCAAGGACGTCCTAGATACACTTTGTTAACTTCAGTGTTGGCCACTAGTTTGCAATTAAAAAAAACAAATCCAAATACTTGCGATTGTTTAGTAGCAGCTGCTGTAATAAAAGAATTGGTTTTACTTTTTATGGTACAAGATTCAAATACCGCAGTTGCTTCACCAAAAATAAAATCGGTAGTTCCTTCTATATAACAATCTTGGTAGTATTGCCGACTTTGTTCTGTTGCCAAATAAAGCGTGTCTTGATTGCCTAAAATTTTACAATGTTTAATTGTTACTCGATCTGCACTAACATGCAAGGCCAATGCTTGCCCTACAGCACCAGCTGTGTTTTCTATGGTTAAATTACTAGCAGAAAAATCATTTCCTTCCACTAAAACCGTGTATGAATTAAAGGTATTGAACTTGTTTTTACCCATGCCATCATTACCACATGGAATTGGTTTTCCAGAAAAATCATTATTGGTAATAATGGTACTGTCTTCAGATTCTCCAATTAAAGAAATATTGGTTTTATAAGTTGGTACAATTATTTTTTCGTGATAAATACCATTTTTAATAAATATTCGAACTGTTTTTTGACCCAAATCTCGTACCGAATTAATGGCTTCTTGAATGGTTTTATAATTGCCAGTTCCGTCTTTTGATACAACCAATTTAGATGGAAATACAACTGGTGTAACGATTTGCTTTTGTGCACGTAAACCAAAACTCAATAATAGAAAGCTTACAAAAAAAATTCCCTTGATTGCTTTTCTCATAAATAAAATTTACACTTTTATTAAAAGCTTACAAAATTTACTGATACCCATAAACAAAGCTACTATTATACTGACTTTACGAAACCTAAGTATACTTAACTTACTAAGGCTGCCTCTTATGGGCAGCCTTAGTAAGTTAGTTTTTTTAATAATTATTAGTACCCAGGATTTTGGGTTAAATTAATATTTGCATCTCTAGCTGGTTGAGGGATTGGCATTAATTCAGATTTTCCAGTAGTAAACCCAGTTGCATATCTTGAAAGAGCTGTTGTATTGATAGCTGCAGAAAACCATACAACTTTTGCTGTTCCAGTTGGCGTAGCAGTTGGCGCTGTTTTGTAAAATGAGTTTACCCATAAACCACCCGTAAGAGTGTTGTCGTCTGAAGTAGCTGTTGTTTTATAAAACATAGCAATTGGCAATGTATTATAAGGCGCTGTTAGGGTTGACATTGCTAATAGGGTTGCTTTTGTTGCATTGATTTTAGTTGCTAGTAAGTTCCATCTAAGAAGGTCGAATTTACGAACCCCTTCTCCACCTAATTCCAATGAACGTTCTTTAGTAATGGCATCAAAAAAACTTGCTTTGGTTTGTCCTGATGGCAAATCAACAGTTGCATCAGCAACTGATAATGATTTTCCGTAGCCTCTTCTTCTAATTAAATTAATGGCATTGTATGCACTAGCTGTTGGGCCATTTAATTCATTTTCAGCTTCTGCATACATTAATAGCACATCTGCATAACGAAGTATTTGCCATTTCAATCCAAAATACTGAATTGCGTTTGTTGGAGCAATAACAGGATTAGTAATCCAATCTCTTCTATATTTTCCATCACAAATTGCAGTAATTGCTTGACCAACTTTAGTTATTCCATCTGCTGCAACATTGTATACCGCACAAGTTACATCTCTTCGTAAATCAGTAGAATCAAAGAGATAGAAATAGTTTGGCAAAACATTGATGCTTTTATTTCCTAGCGCATTTACTGAAGGTCCATTGTAATATCCTAACTTATTGTCTTCTGCACCAACTCCACCTATTCCACTTGCTTGGAACATCAATTCACCTTGTGGATCTGCAACGGCATGTGCATTTACTTGATCTTTCCAAAGAGATCTGAAACTAGGATTTAGGGAATGTTGATTGGAATTAATAATATCATTACACTCGTCTTTTGCAATTTGATAGTAAGTTAAATAATCTGCTGTTCTTTTAATATTTCCATCTGCACGTAAAGAATACCCACCTCTAAAAAGCGCAATTCTTGCACGCAATCCTTTAACGGTACCTTTTGTAATTCTTTCGTCAATTTGGTCGCCCATTGCAGCCAAATCATTTTTCCATGGAACAAGGTCTGCTGCTAATTTTAAATCTGCAAGTAAATGATTATAGATTGTATCTCTATCAGTTCTTACTGGGAATGGATCTGATGAAGCTAAAGAAGAAGCAGGTGCAAAATGTGCTGGCAAATCGCCCCAATTTACAATTGCTTCAAAATAAAACTGTGCACGTAAAGTAAGTGCTTCACCATACATTCTTTGTAATTGTTTTTTTTGTTGGTCGCTACCATTTGTATACATACTCATTTTAGGAATATTTGCAATACAAATATTAGCAAATTCAATACCCGTAAACAATTGATTAAAAGGATTGGTTAATTGTGCGTTACCTGGTGTAGCAGCATAACGTCCAATATCTCTTCTGTCATTATCAGCAGCTCCTGTTGGTCCTTGCATTTCATCATTATCTACAGTGTAATACAAACTCAGTCTAATACCGAAACCAGCATCTCCAACAAGTCTACTGTATACTCCTGCAAGTGCTTTATAAGTACTAGGAACATCATTAAAGACTACCTCTGTACTAACATCCGTAATAGGTTGTTGATCAAGGAATTTCTTACATCCACCCAACAAAAAAATGATACCTATTGCTGTTAAGATTGTTAGTTTATAAAATGGCTTTGTGTACATATCGAATATTTTTTTTATAATAAATTAGAAACTAGCATTTACACCAAAAATGAAACTGCGACTTTTTGGATACGCTGAATAATCCAACCCAGGAGTTAAAGGGCTATTTCTCACACTAACTTCAGGATCATATCCTGTATAGCTTGTGAAAACGGCCAAATTATTTGCAGTAAAGTAAAAACGTAATTTACTGATCATTAATTTGGAAATATTTTTCGAAGGAACTGTATATCCAATAGTAATATTATTTACTCTTAAGAAAGACCCGTCTTCAATTGCCCATGAACTAGGATAAAATGCTCCTGAACTTTTAATGGGCTGCCATATTGTAGCATTTGCATTTAATGCTGCTAATTGGTCTGGGGCAATACCAACCACTTGGTTAGTTGAATTGATCCACTGAGCTGTTTGACCAGTTGCTGTTACAACTTTCCAACGATTCGCCATAATGTCTAACAAGTTTGAGTTGCCTGTGTAACCATTTGTAAATTCCACTTTATTGGCATTATAAATATCATTGCCATAAGAGAAATTCAAAAACACACTCATGTCGAAATTTTTATATGAAAATTGTTGATTCAATCCACCAGTAAACTTAGGTGTTGGATTTCCAATTACTTGTCTGTCTTTATCCATATCAATCACTCCATCACCATTGAGGTCTTTGAATTTTACTGAACCTGGTTGAACAGTTCCAATAATTCCAGCATTACTTACAACTCCTGCTTTTAATGTATAAACTGAAGTTGCAGCATTGTAATCAAAATCAGAAACTTTATAGAAACCATCATTTACTAACCCCCACATCGCTCCAACAGGATCACCAATTCTAACAATATAATCTGTAGGTTGTCCTGAAACACCCCAACTTGCAGCAGGATAAAATAGTTGCTGATTTAGCCCTAATGCTTCTACTTTGTTTTTATTAAATGACATATTGAAATTAGCTGTCCAATTGAAATCTTTTTTTCTAACTACGGTTGCATTTAATTGAATCTCTACTCCTTTATTGGAAGTTTTGCCTATGTTTTGCAATTGTGTTGCATAGCCATATGTAGATGCAATTGGCACATTCAATAATAAGTTTTTCGCATTATTATTATATAGATCAATACTTAAACTAATTCTATCATGAAACAAACTAATGTCCATACCATAATTTTTACTCTCATTAGATTCCCATTGTAATACCTCATTTACAAGACCAGAAGAATAATATGCAGTAATTGGCTGGTTGTTTATTCCATAGTAGTAAGCCCCATCATTTTTAAATGTCGTAAGAAACAAATAGTCATTGATTCTATTGTTTCCTACAGAACCTATGCCAGCTCTAAATTTAAGGTCAGTAATAAAATTTACATCCTTTAAGAATTTTTCATTTTTCACTCTCCATGCTACAGATCCAGAAGGAAAATATCCCCATTGTTTTCCAGGAGCGAATTTTGAAGCACCATCTGCACGCGCATTTACAGACACATAATATTTATTCATGTAGTCATAATTAATACGGCTGAAAAAAGACAGATTGGTATATCTTGTTTTTCCAAATTTTGGATACCCCGTGAATGAAGTGCCCAAGCCGAAATTTTCAAAAGCCGAATTAGGACTAGTGAATGTTGGATATCCCTTTAGTAGTTGGGTATGTGATTCTGTTTTAAGATCGTAAGTTTCTTCTCCCACTAAAAAATCAAAATCATGTTTGCCTTTAAATTTATTTACAGAATATGTAAAAACATTTGAATTTGTGATAGTTCCTCTTCCAACAGTATCAAGCTGTGCAATAGGTTTTCTTGAACCTTGTATAACTGAATAAGGCGTGATAGAATCACTAAATTGGCGATCTATTAAATTATTATAATCATAGCCAAATGTAGATTTGAAACTTAGATTTTTTATAATATTATAAGAAATACTAGCAGTGACATTATAAATATCTGTTGATTTTTTTCTATACTCGGCATTTGCAAGTAAAATAGGATTAATCAAATTCAAACCATTACCAACGTTAGGATCAGCAAGCGGATCGGCATCTTCTAGTGTTTGATTACCTACAAGAAATGGCTTGTATTTTACAGCATTTCGAAGTCTGCTATAAGAAGACCCTTGATCTGAAGAAACACCTGAACCATATACATCACTATGCGTATAACGAGTAGATAATGATAGTTTAAGGTTATTAGTTATTCTATAATCTCCTTTTAAATTTAATAAATGTCTTTTATAATCTGAATTTAAAAGGATTGCTTTATCGTCATTATAGGTATACCCGAAATTGTAGGTGATTTTATTATTTCCTCCCATGGCAGATAAACTATGTGTTTGGGTAATACCAGTTCGTCCAGCAACTTCATCTTGCCAATTAACAGGCAACACATTTTTATAATTAGATAAAGTATCCCAAGTAGTTCCAAAATTTTTTGTAAATGTGGCGCTATCTGTACTACTACCTCGAGACCTTTCGGATTGATATACTACATAATCATAAGGAGATAATACACCTAGTTTTTTTGCCAAATTCTTAATCCCTACAAAACCATTATAATTTAACAATAATTTACCCGACTTACCACTTTTAGTTGTAATAACAATAACACCATTTGCACCACGTGCTCCATAAATAGCAGTTGCTGATGCATCTTTTAGCACATCAATACTTTGAATGTTTTGAGGAGACAATGCTGCTAATCCATTTTCAACTTGAACCCCATCAACAATATATAATGGAGAATTATCCCCCGTAATAGACATACCCCCACGGATTCTTACACGTACATCGGCATCAGGAGAACCTTCTGCAGTTGTTGCTGTAACGCCCGCAAGTCTTCCATTTAATGCTTCTGCAGCTGAATTTACAGGGATATCCTTTAAATCCTTTGCACTAACACTAGATACTGAAGCCAATAAATTTTTTCGTTTGATTGTTTGATAACCAATCACCACTACTTCATCTACTTCCTTGCTTTCTGCAACCAAGCTTATATTTATTTCAGTTTTATTGTTAACAGCCGCTTGAATTGAAGCATAACCAACAAAAGAAAACACGAGGGTTGCATTACTAGGTACATTGATGGTGTATTTACCATTTCTATCGGAAGTAGTAACTTTTCCACCACCTTTTAAACTGATATTGGCTCCTTCAATAGGCTGATTACCCACACTAGTAACCTTTCCAGAAACTGATATTAAAGCATTCTGTGCCAATATAGGTTGAACGAAAAAAAGGCCAAATAGTATAGCAATCGATACAATAAACTTAGGCATCAATTGCCGTGGCTTTGAATTGATTGTAGACAAGTATAAATTTTTAAATTGAACAAGGGTAAGCTTTAAATAGCTTCTGATACCCAACAAGAGATAGCACACGATCATGGCAAGCATTTTAGTAAATAAAATCGTTTAAGAATTGCAAAAAAAATCAATTCTTCACTATAAAGACAACCAAAATGCAAAAATTGATCATATATCTACGCAATCGTTCCCGGTGAAGATGTTAAATCTATTATTATACCCATAATTTGCTTCTATTGGGTTTGGATCATTGGGTTCAACCATTTTTCAACTGAAATAACTAATTTTCTGCATTAAGAAAAACCACTTTTATTTCAGTGCCCATTTTAGGTGCAGAGCTGATATGCATGGTTCCATTAAACAAAGAAGCACGCGTTTGAATGTTTAACAAACCCACCCCATTTGAAGTAGTAGTTGTATCAAACCCATTACCATCATCGGCAATAATCAAGATTAAATTATTTTCTTCGTGGTATAGTTGAATGAGGATATTCTTAGCATTTGCATGTTTAAAAATATTATTAAACTGCTCTTGTACAATGCGATATATAGCCAATTTAAACGCATCTGAAATAGCGTATTCCCTAAAATTCTCTAGATCTTTTTTTATTTCAAAAAGTCTTGATTTTTTGGCAATAGTAATAATATGATCTAGTGCTTCACTTAAAGACAATTCATTTAAGGATGGTGGCAATAATGAATGTGAGAGTTTTCGAATTTCTTGAATTGCTCCTGTTAATAGTTTATCTATATCTAAAAACAATTCTGAATTGCTTTTGGTTTCAATCTTTAAAAGACCCAAGTACATTAAAGATCCTGCTAGAATTTGGTTTACATTATCGTGTAATTCAAGCCCTAATTCTTGGCGTTCATTTTCTTGTGCAGAAATAACGGCTTGTGTTATTTCCATATTCTTTTTAGTCTTTTCTTCTTCTAATCTTTTTTCAAGTTTAATCTTTTCAGTTACATCTGTACCAATTGCTAATATTGCTTCTTGACCATTGTAGTTAATTTTATGCAAAGCCATATCTAAAAAAAGGATCTCATTAGCTTGGGTGTAATGACGAATAATTCCTTTTTCTATATTTGAATTTCCTGTTATTAATTTACTAGTAAGAGAATTGATATTTTGCGATTCACTTTCTTTTGAAATTTGATGGAGATTCATTTGCAAAAACTGCTCTCTCGAATAATTCAAAAGTGTACAGGCGGTTTCATTAACATCAATTACTTGTAAATCAGATGGATTTAAAATAAAAATAGAATCGGGATTATTATCAAAGAGATAACGATACTTTTTTTCATTATCTCGCAAGTTTTTTGAAATATTATTCCTTTCAATACTATAGGTAATACTCTTTTGTAATACAAATGCATTTACCTCGTCTTTGATTAAATAATCCTGCACTCCAAGTTTTAAACTATCTATTGCAATTTGTCTATCACTCAAACCTGTTAAAACAATAACGGGTGCTCCATTTGAAAGTTTAATTACATGTTCAATAGAAGCCTTTCCTGTACTATCTGGAAGGGATAGATCTAATAAAATAATATCAAACTTATTATTCAAAAGGCTAATATTAGCCTCCTCTAATAATGTATTATGTGTAATTAACAAATCAGAAAAATTAATTTCTAAATACTCTTGTACTAGAAAAAAGTCTCCTTCATTATCTTCTACAACTAATATATTCATTGCTATTATTTTTAAAATCCAGATGGATTATTTTGTTTCTAAAATAAAATCTTAGTTAAAAAATGTCGTTAAAAAAGGCAACTCTTTCAAACTATTTGCCGTATTATACGAAAGTGGTTTATTCTCAAATCCAATAATAATAGGATCTTGAGCCGCTCTTTCTTTATCTTTTGGATTCACCGTTGATGATAAAATTAAAATTTTCGTACAAGGAAATATCCCCGCATATTTTTGCTTATACATTTCTAAAAACTCCCAACCATCCATTACCGGCATATTTAAATCAAGTAATATTAAATCAGGTTTTTTAAGATTATTTTCTGTGTTGTTTAATGTGAAATTTTCTAAATATTCAATTGCCAAATGCCCATTATAAACAACATCCACTGAATTGCAAAATTGTGTGTTTTTCATAACCATTTTATTCAACATTTGCGTTATTGAATCGTCTTCTATCATTAATATTTTAGAAATCATATTTGATGATTCTTGAACGTAATTGAAAAAGTAGTTCCTTTATCAACCTCACTATCTACTGTAATTTTACCGCCTAAAGCAGTTACTTGTGATTGTATTAAATACAAGCCAATCCCTTTGCTATCAGGTCTTTCGTGGAAACGCTGGTATAGTCCAAAAATCCTATCCTTTACATTTTTCATATTCATCCCTAAACCATTATCTGTAAACTCTAGTATGGTATCATCACCCAGCTTGTGTGATGTGATACTTATTTGAAGTTTTCTATCTGGAGATGCAAACTTGATAGAATTAGTAAATAGATTAATTAAAATGCTTTCTAAATAACTAGGATCAAATACAATTGAAGGTGCAGCCGAAAAATCAGTTGAAATGCTAATTGATTCTGTATTTAATAGCTCTCTTAAATTATGAATATTCTTTTCAACTGTTTCTTGAAAAGAAATTTTATGCAATGCTAAATATTTGTTTTCTCTAATAACCAATACGTTTATTAAATCATTCAAGGTGTCATTCAATTGAAATGATGCAGTTTTAAATGCATCAACCAACGCTTTGGTTTTAAGGTCTGAAATTTTATCTGACTCCAAAAGGTCTACAATTGAAAGTAAATTAGTAACAGGGGCTCTCAAATTATGAGAAGTGATATAGCCAAATTGTTTTAAATCGGCATTTGTTTGCAACAACTCCTCAATCAATATATTTCGTTCTTCTTCTTCTGTTTTTCTTTTTGTTATATCACGGTAATTCAACACTACCGCCCTCACTGCTGGATCTTCTAATAAGTTATAAAAAGTAGATTCCAACCACCTATAGCCAGCATTGGGAATCTTGTACTTAAATTCTAAAAGTTTTATTTTTCCTGGTTTTTTAATCACTTCCGAAAAAGTACTAATAACAGCAGTTCTATGGTCTGGATGCAAAAATTCTACTCTAAAAAAACCATCATTTTCGGCCAAATTAAATCCTATAATTTCCTTGCCAAAGGAACTTATTTCTTGAATATTTCCATTTGCTCCAATTAAGGCAAACCCGTCTGTACTATTTGCAATAATTGACCTAAATCGTTTTTCACTATTCGAAATAATTAATCTGAATTTATTCCGTTCAATACCATAACTAATACTTTTTTGTAGAACAGTTGCATTTACTTCGTCCTTAACAAGATAATCTTCTACCCCAAGTTGTAATGTATCAATGGCAAGTTGTTTATCTGCTCTACCAGTAAGTACAATAACAGGGGCGTCTTTAGCTAGACTTAATATTTCAAGTATGGAACCTTTTCCTTTACTGTCAGGAAGTGTTAAATCTAGTAAAACAACATCGTATTCATTTTTTCTTAAAGCAATTAGCGCTTCTTCTAAAAGCCAGCAATGCGTTATTTCAACAGAATCAAATATTTCATTTAAATAATCTTCAACCAACATGAAGTCTCCTTCATTGTCTTCTATCAGCAAAACATTGAATCGTTTAACTAATTGCATTGTTTAAGATTTAACTAAATTGATTATTTAAAAAATTATTTATGTGGTAAGATATATTAAAAACCAATTCTTACATACCCCAAATTAAGCATTAAAAACCATCTGTAAAATTGCTGGTGTTAAAGGTTTTGAAACAATATCCAACACAGAAGCATATTTTTTTGATTTTTCTATATCAATTGGATCCGATGAAGATGACTGAATGACTATTTTGCATTTTGAAATGTTATTTGCTGGAAATTGGTGAAAAAGTTCCAAAAACTCCCAAGCATCCATATTTGGCATATTAATATCTATGAAAATAAACGCTGGGAAATTCGCATTATTTTTAATTATAATATCTTTTAGTGCTTCAATTGCATGTTCTGCATTTTCAAATACCGAAATAATGCTCGTGGGAGACTCTTTTCGAATCATTTCTGAGTTTAAATAGTTTAGTAAACTATCGTCATCTATTAAAAAAATATTACAATCAAGCATAAGAGAGCAAATCGATGTTAAAAAAGGGTATTTTCATTGATTTTAGGTGTAAAAAACGAATTTTTTTGCTCTAAAAAAAACAAATATAACGTACCTTTCAAGATAAAACTGAATATAAAGATTAAGTTGCTATGATTCCTATTGTAATGTGTGTTGATGATGACCCCATTGTGTTAATGCTAAATGAATTGGTATTAAGGGAGCACGCATTTTGTAATGAACTGATTAAAATTGAAAGTGCTGAACTAGCATTAGAATATTTTAAAGCACAAACTCAAAAACCATTAGCACAAGCTGTTTTACCCAATATTATATTTCTTGATATTAATATGCCAACCATGGATGGCTGGGGATTCTTAACTGAATTTGCAGAAAATTTTCAGGAATTCCATTCAAAAGTTTCTATTGTAATACTTTCCTCTAGTGTTAATCCTGCTGATATTGAAAAAGCAAATAAGCACCCGCTAGTTATTGGCTTTATGCCAAAACCAATAGGCGATTTGGAACTAGATGAACTAAAAAAACATCCAGCACTATCTATTTTTATAAGTTAGATTGTACTGAATGTTTTACTTAATCAAGTATGGAAGTTTCTATTATTTTAATGATGCAATCGGTTGAGGGTCCATATCTGTGAACTCTTTGTTTTCACCGGCCATTCCCCAAATAAAACCATAACTAGCTGTTCCAACGCCAAAGTGCATACTCCATGGTGCAGAAATAGCCACTTCATTGTTTGCTATTACTAAATGTCTAGTTTCTTGTGGCTCTCCCATAAAATGCATTACTCGATGATCTGGATGTACGTCAAAATAAAAATACGCTTCCATTCTTCTAGTATGTGTATGTGGTGGAACTGAATTCCAAACACTTCCAGCCTCTAAAACAGTTAAACCCATCACCAATTGGCAACTTGAAATTCCGTCATTATGAATGTATTTGTAAATAGTACGCTTGTTTGAAGTAGAAATATCGCCAAGATTTACTGGAGCAGCTTCTTCTTTTGTCATTTTTCTATTAGGATAAGACATGTGCGCTGGAGTAGACAATAAATAAAAATATGCCGGAGCACTTGCATCTTCACTTGAGAAAGAAACATTACTAGTTCCTTTACCTAAATAAACAGATTCGAAACGACTAATTTCATAATCAATCCCATCTGCAGTTACAATACCCGCTCCACCTACATTAATAATTCCAAGTTCGCGTCTCTCTAAAAAATAGGCCGCTTTTAATTCACCTTCATTAGGTAATCTGATACTTTCTTTTAAAGGCACAGCACCACCAATAATCATTCTATCGTAATGAGAATAAACTAACTCAATAGCGCCGGGCTTCATTAAGTTTTGAATTAAAAAATTATTGCGTAATTCTTCAGTTGACATTTTACTGGTTTCAACTGGACTATTCTGAAATCTGATTTGCATGAATTTATTTTTTAAAAAATTAGTACTGTTATTAAAGCAAATTTAATAATAAAGTTTTGTATTGCTGTTTTGCATCTGATTTAATGAAATCAAAACATGGCTCACAATGGTATTTTGTTCGAGCACTTAACAAAATTGGATATCCGTCAGGAAAACTAAATGGTCTGATTTGTTGACCACCATCCCATATTTTTTTCTTTGTTAAAAAAGGCATTAATGCGTCAAATGCTTGGCTCAGTGATTTTCCAGAACTTGTTTTAAGTTGCCATAGATTAATGCTTGTTTTTTCTGAAAGCTGGGCAATTACATTAAAGGCATTTAAAATGAATACGGAATAATGAAATGAAGTAGTTCTTGCCAACTCTAATGGAAAAAACCCTTTTGCATCTTGTTGCATGTCTAAACGATTTGCAGTACGTTGAACAATTTTATTTGCAAGTTCCGTACTGTCTATATACAAAGCAATGGCTAATGCCTGTGCATCATACCAAACACCATGATTGTTTTGCGCATTCATTTCGTCTTTGCCAATATCACTAGTTTGCAACCAATTTAAAAAAGCAGAAAACCAAACTTTCATTTCTTTTTGATTTTGCGAAGTCCAATACTTAGAAGTTTTTATTAAATCAATCCCATCAATTACAAAAATAAATTGTCGGGTATCAATTAAACCTTCGGCCCTCCCTTCTACAACGCCTTTCACTGCTTGGCCATATTTTAAATTAGGATTCATTTTGGTAGCAGGATCTAAAAACCAAACTTGAATTAGTTTGCTTGTGTGTTTTGCATATTTTTCATCTTGTGAAAAATAATACGCTAGCGCTAACAAATTAATGTGCTCACATAATACTGGCATGTGTTCTTTGTCTGGATAATTTTTTACTTCCGGATTTATTTCACCATCTTTTCTAATATAAGGCAACCCGTTACTTGTAGCAGGATTCGGCCACCAATAAGGCGCTAGACTCATATAATCGTGCTTGTCTCCGCTTGGCGGAATATCAGTTTTACCCATTACGCTTACAGGTAAATAATTTAACAACTTATCTGCATCCTTCAATAACTGTAAATAGGCAGGATATAGTTCAGGATCTTTTGCTTGAATCCTTTTCTTTTTTTGAGCAATCGTTTTAAAGTCAAGTTTTACTATATCAGACTTAGACAATTTAATTTGTGCAACTAAATTTTGACCAACTAAAAAAACAAACAATAAACCTATTATTTTTCTATACATACAATTGTTGAATTATTTTTTAAGCCTTTTATTTTTCTGTTCTAAAACAAGGAGCGGGCAAGCCTTCTTTATTGTATAAGTTTGCACCAGCTGGGTTATCTGCCCAAGCATACCGAACTGCGGTTGGCCTAAGTATATCCTTGTTCCAAACAACTACTGTATTTCCAACTATTTTAGCTGAAGCCCAAACGAATTTTTTAGTGTTATCTGAAATTGCAAAATGATTTAATTCAGTAGAATTTTTTACCATTAAACCGGAACCAATATTTGTGAAACTAAGTATAATTTTATTGCCATCAATTTTCATTGATTGATAAGTAGGTCCTTCAGAAACAATAGTTGATTCTTTGTAGGCAATTTTTTGCGCAACCAAGGCCAATCGCCTACCCACTTCTAATTTATTCATTGGATGCACATCGTTCCATTCGCCTATATCATTGGTTACCGACATTCCTGTATTAGGTAATGAAAGTGTTTCAAACTGTGCCTCTTGCAGTTCTGCCAATTTACTATTTGCAGGCAATGGTTTTGAAGGATTATTATTTGCTAGTTGCACATAAAGAAATGGAAAATCTCCTTGATTCCATTCTTTTCTCCAACTGTTAATTAACCTAGAAAATATAGTTCGATATTCTGCAGCTCGACTAATATTTGATTCGCCTTGGTACCAAATCACCCCTTTAATGCCATAGCCAATTAAAGGCTCTAGCATCCCATGATACATAGAAGCAGTCTGGTCTTGAAAACGTGTAACATCTTCTCTATTCAGCGGCGCAATGGTTGTGCCAACTTTGTATTTCCATGCTCCTTTTAAATCAATTATACTATCGCCTAGTTCAATTCTATAAGGCTTGTCTTTAATAAAACCTGCATTACCTGATTCATTTACAATTCTTACTGTGAGGGTATTTATACCTGGTTTTAAAAGATTAGTAGGAATCGAATATTTTCTTGGTGCATATTTATTTGAAGTAGTTCCAATAAGTACCCCATTAAAATAAGTGTAATCCTTCATAATAATATTGCCCAATCTTAATAGCGCGTTCTTACCAAGCATTGAAGGTGGTATATAAATTTCTTTTGTTAGCCAAACAACGCCAGATTCAACTCCTTTCAATCCTTGGTCTTGCCAAAAGTTGGGCATTTGAATGGGTTGCCAATCTGTATAGTTGGTAGTAACGGTCTGCCATTTCTGCTGCAAGCCCACATCTGATTTATTGATTTTATCATTCCAGTCATCAGCTAGCATTTTATCTTTTATACTAATTGATTTAACAAGGCTACTATCTTTAAATTTTATTGAAGGATTATAATATGCAGGAAAATCTTTTAATTCATTTTCATTCAGCCAAGCTTCTGCTGGTGTGCCACCATAACTACAATTAATTAGGCCTATTGGCACTTTGTACTTATCATATAAGTTTCTAGCAAAAAAATAACCGACTGCCGTAAAATTCAAAACAGTACTTGGATTAGCCGACTCCCAGCCTTTATCGGATTCAATATTTGTAGCGGTATTAAAACCGATTCTTCTTTTTACCAAAAAATGCCTTATTTGGTCATTGGTAGAACTACTTATTTCAGTTGGATATTTTTCACTGGCCTTATACAATTCATATTCCATATTCGATTGCCCAGAACAAAACCAAACATCCCCAATTAAAATATTTTCAACTACAATTGTGTTAGACCCTGCAATCCTTAATAAATAAGGTCCTCCAGCATTCTGTGCAGCAATATTTATTTTCCATTTTTTATCTGCACCAGTAACTGTTTTATATTTTTTTCCTTTGAATTCAACCGTAATTTTTTCTGCATTATCGCCCCATCCCCAAATGGGTATTGTTGCATTTCTTTGAAGTACCATTCCATTGCTGATGAATCTTGGCACTGTAATAGTTGCAAATCCTGCATATACAACAAGACTCATTAAAAAAAACAGTCCAATCCTTAAGAATTTCATTTCAGATTTATTTTTTAGCCTTTTTTGATTTGTTTGCGTGCCTTCCACTCCCCCCGGCATTGTCTACAATTCCACCTGCAGGATTTAAATTATCCAACACTTTTTTCAATTGAATATATGCTTCGTTTGCCGTTTTATTATTTGAATAATTGGTTACTAATTTTTCTTCAAACGGAGAATTAGTCATGTCATACAATTCATCATTATTATTCAATTTCCATTTGTCGTTTCTAACATACCATTTATTACCTAATTCACAAAAAATCCAATCTCGTGGTTTTCCTTTTTTACCTAATAATTGTGGTAAAAAACTTTGCCCATCTAAAACATTTTTTGTTGGCAATGGTGCACCAGCAACATCTGCAAAAGTTGGCAACAAATCACTTGCATCAATTAATGTTTCTGAAACTTGATTGGGGGTAATTACGCCAGGCCAATTTGCTAAACTTGGAACCAAACCACCGCACTCCAGCATTTCACCTTTTTTACCAGAAAGTTGTTTTCCGTTTATGGTACCACGTTTTGCATACAGGCTAGCTGTTCCATTATCACCCATTAAAACAATTAATGTATTTTTTCTTAAGCCTAAACTATCTAATGTTTTTAAAAGTTTACCAACTAGCTTATCCATATAAGCTATATTATCGGCATAGATATCTCCACCAGGTTTACTATCAGGGGTGGGTAAAATTTCGCCATGTACTTCAGCCAAAGAATAATACAAAAAGAAGGGTTTATTTTTATTTTCCGACAACCAATTAACCATATGAGTATGCAACAAATCGGGCATATAGTTTTTCCCTAATGATTTGTCTACACCATTTTCAGTATAAATTTCTTCTTTACCTTTTGATTTATTCCAATACACACCGCTTCCTTTAAATCGGATATAATCATCAAATCCAAAATCGGAAGGATTCAAAGGCAACTGCCCCCATTTGCCAATCATTGCACTAACATATCCAGCAGATTTTAAAACTGTAGGTATCATCACTTCTTCCGAAGGCTTTATATTAGCACACATGTCTTGGTTGACTGCTCCTGTTCTAAAAGCATAACGCCCAGTTAGAATCAATGCTCTTGAGGGTCCACATAAAGGAGCCGTATAACAATGTTGAAACCTGATACCTTCTTTTGCCAATTTATCAATTACTGGGGTATGATTACTATCCGAACCATAAGCACTAACATCACCAATACCTAAATCATCTGCAAGAATATATACGATATTAGGTTTTGAAATAGCGCTTGTATTCTTTTTTTTAACTTGTACAGCATTATTATTCTGTGCAAACACCATGGTTGATATTGCTATTGCAATAAATAAGAGACTGCTGTATTTCATGTTGTAAAAAATTAAAATTGATTGATGTGAATGGTTTATTAATCAGCAGAAGTCTTCCAATGAGTGGAATCACCTTTAAACCTTGTAAGTGCTTTCCATTCTGTTTCCATTCCTTTATCTCCTTGTTGGTCCATCCACTTTTTTAATTCAACAAATAGTTTGTCTTTTACTTTTGTTAAAGACTGATCATTCACTAAATTTTTCAACTCGTACTTATCTGTTTTTATACGATACAATTCAAATTCAGGGCGGTTTCTATATAATACTGCATGTGCATAGGCTTCTGGATCATTTTTTGTTTTTTTAAGCCATCCCTCATACAATTTATTGCCAAGTTTTGAAACTGCACAATAAAAAGGATCATTATAATTGATGTTCCATATTAGCTTATAATCGTGGTCTTGTATTGATCTAACAGGATACGCATCGGATCCGTTTTTAATTCCCCTTGTAGTATGAACACCATAAACATAAGAACGAATTTCTTTATTCGTTCCTTTTAAAGCGCCTAAAAAACTTTTGCCATCTAATAGCATTGTTTTTTCTGTATTGCCTCTTAAAGACTCAGGGTTACCTCCTACTGCTTCATATAAAGTTGGCACTACGTCAATGTATTGTGCTAAAATTTCTGTTCTAGTACCCGGCTTAATAGATTTAGGCCATCTTGTAATGTATGCCGCCTTTAAGCCCATATTGTAACAGGTCCATTTTCCAAATGGAAGTGATGTGCCATGTTCACTTGCAAAAGTAAAGATGGTGTTATTGGCATTTTTATATCGATCCACCATATTCATACAATAGCCAACTAAACTATCGGCATAAGTAATTTCTGCATAATATTTTACCAAACTTTCTCTAGTTTCTTTGGTATCAACCATATAAGGCGCAATGTGTAAAGCTTCTGCCTTGTATTGATCTTGATTTCCACGAGTCCAAGGACCATGCGGCTGATTGGTAGCAACAACTAATAAATAGGGTTTGGTTTTGTCTTTGTTAATCCAGGCTTCCGCATCTGAAAGATTGATATCTATTCCTTCGCCGTCGTCACTATCTCTTCCGCCAAGGTATTCGAACGGAAAGGATGCAACAGGCGCTGTATGTCTTTTGCCAATTAACGCAACCCTATAACCTAAATCTTTAAAGTGATGAAAAATACTAATTACATTATCATATACTTTAGAATGATTAGGATAACTTCCATTTTTTACAGGGAAAATTCCAGTATACAAACTTTGTCTGGTAGGTCCACACATTGCAGTTGCATTATTCATGTTATCAAAACAAATTCCTTGCGAAGCCAGTTTAGATAAGTTAGGCGTTTTAACATCTGGATTACCATAAGGCTCACAATCAACAGAAGTCATATCGTCTGCAATAAAGAAAAGCACATCGGGCTTTTTCTCATCTTTTTGAGCGCCTTTTAAAATTGTATTTAAACTATTTATTTGGTTAGATTTTACTACCAAAGGTTTTACTGGCTTTTTGGGCTCTGATAAAAAAGAACTAGCAATCAAAAGCACAAATGCTGCTATTGAAATTCCAAATACAGATACTTTATTCATATGGATAATTTTTAATTTTTTGATTCCCAAGGCCATGGTTTTGCTTTCATTCTAATTGCTTCGGCCTCCCATTTTGCAGACAACTCTTTTACTTTTTCAGGATATTTATTTGCTACATTATTTGTTTCAGAAGGATCATTATCAATGTTATAGAGTTCCCAATTATTATCAACTAAAGGAGAAAATATTTTTTTCTTTTGTGTTTTAGAAACTAGTTTCCATTCATTCATCCTGAGTGCCCTATTTGCTGCATGTTCCCAAAAAATAAATGCTCTGGCAATTGGTTTGTTGGTAAATGTTGGCACTAAACTTTTTCCTTCATATGGTTGAATGCTATGCCCATTAAATACAGTTGGATAATTCAATCCAACAATATCTACACAAGTAGCTAGTATATCTATTAAATGTGAAGGTTGTTTTCTTAACTCTCCTTTAGCTTGTATTCCCTTTGGCCAATAAACAATTAAAGGTGAGGCAATTCCGCCTTCATGTGTAAATTGTTTGTATTCTCTAAATGGTGTGTTGCTTACATTAGCCCACTCCACTCCATAAGTAGACCATGTGTTTGCTTCGCCAGGAACAACTCCTCTGCCACTTCTTACATAATCTCCATCACGCGTGTACATTGGTTTTTTTTCTAATAAAATTGAATCTGCTGCAAATGATTTTTTTAATTTTTGTTTGGCAGTTAAAGGAATTTCAGGTTGATCTGTATCTAGCGTTTCTGCACAACCACCATTATCGTGCATATAAAAAATGATGGTGTTTTCTAAAATACCTTTTTTCTCTAATGCAGTAATAATTCTTCCTATACCTTGATCCATAATATCAATCATAGCTGCATATACTTCCATTCGCTTTACTTGCCACTCTTTTAAAGGTTCTTTATTCCATTCTGGAATAGAAACGCCACGTTCAGTTAACACACATTTATCACTAATGATTCCTAATTTTTTTAATTTTTCAAAACGTTGTTGTCGGGCAATATCCCAACCCTTATTATACATGCCTTTGTATTTTTCAACTTCTGAAGCAGGAGCATGTAATGGCCAGTGTGCGGCAGTATATGCTATGTAAAAGAAAAAAGGATTTTTTGATTGATGCTCAGTAATAAACTTTACGGCTGTATCACTAATTGCATTGGTATAATAAAAGTTTTTTGATGGTGCAATGAAAGTGTTGTTGCTAATTAGTGTTCCAGGATCATAATAACTGCCAGATCCATTAAGTGTACCAAAATATCTTTCAAAGCCTCGTTGACAAGGCCAATTGCTTTTATCTGTTGTAGTACCCATGTTTTTTGCAATATGCCATTTCCCTGTCATATAAGTAGCATAGCCTGCTTGCTTAAATAATTCTGCCATTGTAACTACATTTTTACTTAAATCATCTACGTATCCTTCTTCAGTAAAATTTTCTGTAGACAAATGACCCATACCTGCTTGATGAGGATATAAACCTGTAAGCATTGCTGCTCTAGAAGGACTACACCTTGCTGTGTTATAAAAGCGTGTATATCGCAAACCATTCATTGCCAATTTATCAATATTTGGTGTATGAATTTCAGATCCAAAACAACCAATATCGGAGTAGCCCATATCGTCTGTTAGAATAACAATAACATTTGGTTTTTTTATGTTGCCTTTTTGTGCCTGCAATAACAAAGGAGAGAAGTGTATGATTATTCCTAATAAAAATAGGAGCTTGTTGTTAGAGCTAGTGCTATTGAATTTTGAAAATTTCATCTTTTTTTCTAGTTACTTGTATGTGGAACTTTAAACTCAATCACAATATTAAATAATGGAATATCACTTAAATTTTTTACCGCATGCACTATTGGCTCTGCAAACTTCACCGTATTAGGCACTTGAATTCCGGTTCCTTCTTTTACCTCCTTGCTAAACCGAGGATCCGTTAATTGCACTTTATTTAGCCGAACTACTAATCGTTGTGCATGGCTGTGTAATTCTCGAACATCTTTTGGGAGTAGCCTTTCTTCGAAAATCCTAAACTGTTCATCTTCATAAACAGTGGTATTTTTCAATGGCTCAACCCATTGCTCTGGAACTGAAAGGGCCGGGTGATTTTTTTTAAATGCAATTTCAAAATACAAGCCTTCTGGTAATTGATAGGTTTCGTTTTCTAAAAAAACAGCTACCTGTCCACGTTGAAGTGTAATAATGCCTTTGCTAGTTTTAACAGTTAAAGCACCTAAAGCCGCTATAACTCTTGTGCCAAAATTAACTGTATGCGCAGCTGTGCAAACAGCCATATTTTGCATAACGGTCATATATGGATTATCAAGAACCATTGAATCTGCCTTTGCAAGAATAAGAGACGCAGAATTATTACTTTCTTTATTTAAGAAAAAACTATTTGAATTAGCCAATAAAGATTGGGTAGTTATAAAAAAAACCATCATTATAAAAGTCCTTTTTATCATAGTTATTATTTAACCTGCGATTTAAAAAACGCCAACATACTCTTATATAAATCATTAGAAACAGCAGTATACTTTTTATCAGCAGCAACATTCACTGTTTCTAAAGGATCATTTTTGTAGTCGTATAATTCTGTTCCAATTACCAATTCTTTTTTAAATGGCTGATAACTTCTAAAACTATCTTTCATCCAAATGGTAAATCTGTATTGTTTGTTTCTAATGGAATAACCCATTACCCTTGCTTCTGCATAACCTTGTCTGTCCGTTTCAACACCATCAGAACTTCTAGGATACTGACTAACTGAAAATTCTTTTACTGTAGCTAATGGATTTTTCATTATTGGCACCAAACTCTTCCCATTTAAATGTGTAGGAATAGTAACGCCAGCTAAGTCACATAGTGTTGGAAAAATATCAATGAATTCAGATTGAGATGTTGTTTTAGATGCAGCAATTCCTGGTGCAGCAATAATTAAAGGCGCATGTGCTGCTTGCTCAAAATTAGAATGCTTACACCATAAATTATGATCGCCTAAATGCCAACCATGATCGCCCCACAAAATAACAATGGTGTTTTTAGAAAGCCCCAATGAATCTAGTGTATGCAATAATTTACCTACCAATGCATCGGTATAAGAAATCGCTGCATAATAGCCATGTATTAATTCTTGTTGCTTGTCTACTGGCAGGGTTAATCCAAAAGGCTTTTGATCTGTAAAAGATAGCAATGGTGGAATATCGGTATAAGCCCTTAATTCACCAGAATTATGGTAAGCAACATCTACAGAATTTTTTGATTTCTCTTGGTACTTTTCAATAGGCATATCAGCTCTATTGTATAAGTCCCAATATTTTTTAGGCGCTATAAATGGAAGATGCGGTTTTGCAATACCCACAGCTAAAAAAAACGGTTGGTCTTTTTTGCTTAATTGTGCCAATAAATCATTTGCTTGTAAAACATTTGCACCATCATTATACGCATTATCAGATACATCTGCAGATTCTACAGAAGGCTTCACTTTAAGTGCCGCATAATCGTTGGCTTCTGTTTTCGTTTTGCCACTTGCTAGTGCTTCAGAAATATATTTTTCAGCTAATACTTTTGTAGAAGCTAATTGATAACGCTCTAATGCTGGTGGGCCGAATGTAGGATCGTAATATTTTTTGTTTGTTTTATAGTAAGGAACACTCCAAGATGGTTTGTCAATATCTGCATCAACACAACGAGGATCATAAACTTTTCCAATTCCCTGTGTTGAATAGCCTTGTGTAATTAAGTATTGAGGCAAACTAATAATGTCTGGATTTACATCCCTCATTTTTGTTTTTAAATCCCAAATTTTTGTAACATCAGGTCGCATTCCTGTCATTAAACTTGCCCGTGTTGGTCCGCAAACCGCTTGCTGACAATAGTTGTTCATAAACACAGTTCCCATTTTAGCCAAGCGATCTATATTAGGCGTTTTAATTTGGGTATTGCCATAGCAACCTAATATGGGCTTTAAATCATCAATGGCAATAAAAAGAATATTGGGCTTATTGCTTTTTTGCGCTAATAGTGTTGATGATACGCCAAAAGAAAATAAAACAATTATTAAAGATGTGCTTAGCGAACTAAATTTCATTTGTTTATTTTTTAGCCTGTGATTTAAAAAAATCTAGCATTTTTGAATTCATTTCTTTTGAAATAGTCTTGTATTGTTTATCTGCAACAACATTCACAGTTTCGTCAGGATCTTTTTTATAATCATATAGTTCTTCGCCTGCAACTAATGCTTGATTAAAAGGCTGATTGCTTCTGTAATAATCCTTCATCCAAATAGTATATCGATATTGCTTTGTTCTTATAGAGTAACCCATCACTTTAGCATCTGCATAACCTAAGCGTTCTGTTTCACTATATAAACCACTTCTTGGATATTGACTCACTGAATAATCCTTTACAGATGTTGTAGGATTTTTCATGACTGATACCTGGCTTTTTCCAGGCAAATTTGAAGGAACCGGCAAACCAGCAAGTGCAGCTAGTGTTGGAAATACATCTACAAATTCAGTACTAGCAGTTGTTTTAGATGCAGCGATTCCAGGTGCAGAAATAATTAATGGCGCATGTGTAGCTTGTTCGAAATTGGTATGCTTGCACCATAAATTATGATCGCCTAAATGCCAGCCATGGTCGCCCCAAAGTATAATGATAGTATTTTTTGAAAGGCCTAAGGAATCAATTGTTTTTAACAGTAAACCTACCTGTGCATCCGTGTAAGAAACTGCTGCATAATAACCATGAATCAACTCTTTTTGTTTTTCAACGCTAAGTGTTGCGCCAATATCTTTTAAGTCAGAAAAAGATGTTAGTGGCGTTATATCGGTATACGCTGTGAGTTCACTTGCATTATGATAGGCCATTGCAACACCATTTTTTACTGGTTTTTGAAAAGTGGCAATTTTCATATTTGCACGCTGATATAAATCCCAGTATTTTTTTGGAGCGATAAAAGGCAAATGTGGTCTGTGAAAACCAACAGCCATAAAAAATGGTTGACTCCCTTTCGACAATTCAATCATTTCTTCTTTTGCTCTAATTGCATTTGCACCATCTTCATAAGCATTATCAGGCACTTCAATACATTCTGTTGAAGGCTTAATAAATTTCATGACATAGTTTTTCAAATCTGCATCCTTGAGTCCTTTTGCCTTTCCTTCTTGCATGTATTTGTCAACAAGCACTTTAGTTTCGGGCAATTGATACCCGCCAACTAAAACAGGTTTGCTAAATCCTGGCGCATAATTATTTTTTTCTGCTTCTAAATAAGGAATAGTCCAAGAAGGTTTGTCATTTTGTTTATCTACACAGGTAGGATGGAATATTTTACCAATACCTGAGGTAGCATATCCATTGTTTGCAAAGTATTGTGGGATAGTTACTATATCGGGATTCACATCACGCATTTGCGTTTTTAAATCATATACTTTGGTATAGTCTGGACGCATACCCGTCATAATGCTTGCACGTGTTGGGCCGCAAACAGATTGTTGACAATAGTTACTCAAAAAAACGGTGCCCATTTTTGCTAACCGGTCAATATTTGGTGTTTTAATATCTACAACACCATAACAACCTAATAGTGGCTTCAAATCATCAACAGCTATGAATAAAACATTGGGCTTTAAAGATTGCTGCGCAAAATTTTGTTGTGTAGATAATAATGCAATGCTAAAAAAAATCCCAAATGATATTTTCATACAATTATTTTTTCTCTTGTGACTTAAAGAAGGCAATCATTTTGTTGTACAAATCTTTAGAAATTGATGCATAGCTTTTATCATTTACTACATTCGATTTTTCTAAAGGATCTTTTACATAGTCATACAATTCTGTTGCAAAAACACTAGCAGTATTGAATGGTTGTTTAGATGTAAAGTTGTTCATCCAAATGGTGTAGCGATATTTTTCGGTACGAATACTATAGCCCATCATTTTATTATCGGCATATCCTTTTGCAACCATTTCTTCTTTTTTCAATTTTCTAGGATATTGGCTCATTGAAAATTCTTTTGCCTTTGCCGAATTATCTAACATCAATGGCTTTAAACTTTTTCCTTCTAACTGTGTAGGAATGGCAACAGATGCCAAATTACAAATGGTTGGAAAAATATCTACGTGTTCTGAAAGTGATTTTGTTTTACCAGGTTTTATACCAGGTGCAGCAATAATCAACGGCGCTCTTGTTGCTTGTTCAAAATTGGTATGCTTTTCCCATAAATCATGATCGCCTAAATGCCAACCATGATCGCCCCATAAAACAATAATGGTATTATTTAGTGTACCAAGAGAATCAAGTGTATGCAATAAAATTCCAACGTTCGCATCAGTATAAGAAACAGATGCATAATATCCTTGAATTAATTCTTGTTGTTTTTCTTTTTTCAATCTTACATAATTACCTGGCTCATTAAAAGTTGCAAACTCAGGTATATCTGTATAATTTCTTAACTCACCAGAACGGTGATACGCAATTTCTGGACCATTTTTTGAATGCTCTTGAAATTCAGCCAATGGCATATTTGCTCTATCATATAAGTCCCAATATTTTTTGGGTGCAACAAAAGGAAGGTGTGGTTTGTGCAAACCAACTGCCATAAAAAAAGGCTTATTTTCTTTCGACAATGCAATGATTTGTTTTTTTGCTTTTAGTGCGTTCACACCGTCTTCGTAAGCGTTATCAGGAACATCAATATTTTCTGTTGAAGGTCCTTTTGTGCTAGTAGGCGTTTCGTCATCGTCTGATTCTTTTTGCGCTTTCTTTCCTTTAGCAAACAATGCTTTTGTTTCAGGTTTTTGGTATTGTTTATTTGCAGGAGCACCTAATCCATTTGCATATTCATCGTCGGACGCAAACAAGAAAGGAATACTCCAAGAAATTGGATCTACTTTTTTTAAGGCACTACTTGGGTGAAATATTTTTCCTACACCTGAAGTGGTATAACCTTGTGTAATTAAGTATTGAGGTAGTGTTACAATATCGGGATTCATATCACGCATTTGCGTTTTTAAATCCCAGATTTTTGTATAATCAGGACGCATGCCTGTCATTAAACTTGCGCGTGTAGGACCACAAACCGCTTGTTGACAATAGTTACTTAAAAATACAGTTCCCATTGCAGCTAATCTGTCAATATTTGGTGTTTTAATTTGCTTGTTTCCGTAGCAACCCAGCTCTGGTTTTAAATCATCAATTGCAATAAATAAAATATTGGGCTTGGTTTTATTTTGCGCCTTAATTCCACTAGAAAAAATAAGTGCCGAACCAATAATTAATAAACAATAGCATTGAAACAATTTTTGCATAAAATGATTTTTGTATTTGACCTTTTTTTTAGTTGGTTGTTTAAGAGAAAAAAAAATAAACTATTACCCCCTTTGACGCTAAACCCTCTTACAGTTTTCACACTATAAGAGGGCCGCTATTTTTTTATAAAACATTGATTATTAGTTCCAACCTGGATTCTGTACCATCAATGGATTTAATGCCATTTCTTGAATAGGTATTGGAAAACAAGTATCTCTTGCTGTAGCATTTGCATAAGCAGGTAAAACACCAGCGAAACCATTACCTGGAGGGCCAACTATTGGCACCATTGCAGCCATAGTGCTTACAAAAGTGTGCCAACGGAATAAATCTAATTTATGCCAACCTTCTCCTGCTAATTCTCTACTTCTTTCTGCTACCATCATTGATTGGAAAGCCGCTTTCGTAGTATAATTTGCTAGTAATAATTCGCAATCTGTTAGGTTACTAATTGTTGGTGTAATTACTGCACCTGTGCCACCAGAAATAGTTATTGTTGGCGCTGAAGTATATCCTGCTCCTCCATCAATTAAAGTGATTGCAGTGATTTTTCCACTAGAAACTGCAGAGATTGCTGCTTTTGCATCTCTTGTTGCACCACCACCAGAAAAAGTAACTGTTGAAGCCAAAGTATAACCCGAGGTACCACCGCTAGTAACGGTTAAATTATTAATATTTCTTCCAACCAAACTAACACCATAACCTCTTCTTCTCACTTTATTAACCCACTCAATATTTTCAGCAGTTGGTCCATTAAGTTGGTTATCTGCTTCGGCTAATGTAAGTAATACATCTGCATATCTTAACAAAGGATAGTTTGTTGGACCAACATTTTTTACACCTATAATAGCCGCATTTTGGTATTCTCTTCTCCATTTAGCCATTGAACGTTGCCAATGCGTTGCAGGGTTAATATACACTTTACCGTAAGGCGCAGATTTAGTTTTAGTTCCAGGAATTACATTGTTATTGTAATTAGCAATGGTCCAGTCTCTTCTTAAATCGCCGGGTGCATATAATTCATAGAGCGTTCCAGTAGCATTATACGTTCCTTGACAGAAACCAGTTGCTAAATCTTGATTTTCTACACCTTGTGTAGAACCAAAGCGCTCAAATTCGTAGTAAATACCAGAGGCATCTCTCATGAATTCTACTTCCCAAATACACTCAGTATTATCATTAATGTCTGCACTATGATTGATAAAAATTTGTTTATAGTCTGGCAATAAATTATGCGACCCGCTTGCTACAACTTTTCTACCCCAAGCAATTGAAGGAGCTAAATAACTATCGTCTCTCAATCTACCAGCTGCATGCAAACAAACTCTCGACAACATTCCTTCAGCACATGTTTTTGAAACCCTACCGGTATTGGTAATACCCCAAGTGCTAGCCGTGTTCACTAATGCTTCTGCTTGCGTCATGTCTTTAATCACTTGATCATATACTTGTCGAGCAGGAGTACGTGCGCGACTAACATCTGATGCACTTTTTGTTGTAACTAATTTCAATGGCACATCACCATAATAACTCACCAATAAAAAATGATAGTAGCCTCTTAAAAACAAAGCTTCTCCTTTAATTTCATCTTTATCGGCTTTAGCAACAGGTGAATCATCTAAATGCTCTAATAAAAAATTAGCTCTTTCAATACCTTGGTAAAGATTGCCCCATAATGCACCAAAAGTAGCATAAGAAGCACTTGCATTATAGATACTCGCGGTAGTTGAAGAGGCACTTCTTAAACTATATTCATCTGTAGCAGCATTGGCTTCTAAAGATAAAAAACGAGAATAAGAACCTTCATTATCATAAGCCCCTAATTCGGTATAAACAGACATTAATGCTGCAGTTAACTGGTCTTTGGTATTAAAAAAAGTTTCAGGAACCACAGTGTCTTTTGGGAGTTGTAGTAAGAACTTTTTACAAGAAACAGAACCAACTACTATCATGATTAAGAGTAGAAATATTTGTTTTTTCATTTTATTTAATTTATGCTTTAAAAAGACTTCAATTGTATTATAAAGCCGAAGTTTTTTTATTTATTAAAAGTTTATATCCAAACCAAATGTTACTGTTTTTGCACGCGGATAAGCAGAGTAATCCATTCCAGGTGTAAGTGCAGTGGCAAACACATTCACCTCAGGATCTAAGCCCTGGTAATTGGTGAAGGTTAATAAATTTTGCGCTGATACATACAATCGTAAACTTTCAATTTTCAATTTTTTTGTAACAGCAGTACCAAATTTATAACCAAAATTTAGTGTTTTCAATCTTACATATGAACCGTCTTCAACAATTCTTGATGGATAAAACGAAGGCGCTTGACCTCCAGCTCCTGCTGTAGAATAATCATTTGACGGATTTGTTGGTGTCCACCTGTTAGAATAAGTATCAAACATATTTGCACCTGTTGTAGCAGAAACACCTCCGCCGCCTTCCATTAAAATACGATTGACATTCATTATTTGATTACCATAACTGAACTGGAAGAAAATATTTAAATCAAATCCTTTGTAAGTGAAATTGTTGGTAAATCCACCAATAAAATCCGGATTTGGATTGCCAATAATTGTCTGGTCATTTGCGTCAACTACACCATCGCCATTTAAGTCTTTAAACTTCCAAAAACCAGGTAAAATTTTAGAACGTGTAATATTTGCAGATGGAACATTTGCTTTTAAAACATAAGCTGCTCCAACTAAATCAAAATCACTGTATTGGTAAACACCATCAGATACTAAGCCGTAGAACATACCAATTGGCTGACCTATTTGTGCTGCAAAAGAAGCACTCTTTGCTATACTATTACCGCCAGACCATTTAGGAAAAGACAACAAAGTGTTTTGGCCAGAGGTTAGTGTTAGTACTTTGTTTTTATTAAACGAAATATTAAAACTTGTTCTCCAGTTAAAATCTTTTTTGGAAATATTTATAGTTGATAAGGAAAGTTCAATCCCTGTATTTTGTACAGATCCAATATTTTGAAAAGCATTGTCATAACCAGCACTTCCTGGTAAAAGTGAACTCAACAATAAATCAGAGGTAACTTTTTTATAGACATCTGCTACTAAAGTGACTCTTTGATTAAAAAATCCTAGATCTAAACCTAAATCTGTTTCTTTGGTTGTTTCCCATTTCAATAAAGGATTAGCCAATGAAGTAGGATAAGTGCCATTCATATAAGCACTATTTGAAGAATAACCATTTAAGCCTCCAGTTGCTAATAGCGCATAAGATGCGTAATCAGATACACGATTATTTCCAATTACACCAACACTAGATCTGATTTTTGCATCAGAAATTATTTTACTATCCTTTAAAAATTTCTCTTCGCTCAAATGCCATGCAATAGAACCTGATGGGAAATATCCCCAAACATTATTGCCTACAAACTTAGAAGATCCATCTGCTCTGAAACTAGCAGTCAACAAGTATTTTGAGTTAAAGCTATAATTTACCCTACCTAAAAATGAAGCCAATGTGTTTTCAGAAAAAGTAGTAGTAACTAGTTGTGGTACACCTTGTCCTAATCCGTTTACACCTAAGTCTTCATTAGGTAACATCGTAGCTCCAAATCCACTCACTTTTACTTTGTTAATTCCAAAAGTAGAACCAACTACCACATTCAATAAATGATTGCGTGCAATTAATTTATTAAATGTTAAAGTATTTTCATTAAGTAAATTATCAGTAGCTGTATAAGTTACAGAGCCATTTGGTCCACCATTACCTTGTGTACTTTGAGGGCTACCCAATCTTGATAAAGAATTATTAAATTGGTCGTACCTGAAATCACTATTGTTCATTCCTCCCGTCATCTTTAATTTTAAAAACGGAGAGAATGCATAGTCTAAGGCGGTATTAACATTTAATACTGTAGTAGTACGATCACGTGTTTCATTATTTCTTGTAAAGATTGGATTCCACTGATAATTTGTTGCTGCTTGAGCAATCAAATTAGGATCCTGCATACTAGTTAGCAATTCATTTAAATTACCAGTTGCACTTACAGGCCTATACCTCCATGCACTAATTAAAAAGGCATCAGCTGTTGTGTTTTGGCCACTGATTTGCGAACCAGAACTAGTGATATTACTATAGTTAATATTTAAACCGAACTTAAGTTTTTTGCTGATGTTTTGATCGAGTGTAGCCCTAGTTTGAATCCTTTGAAAATCGGAAGCTATTAATGTTCCTTGTTGATTTAAATAAGAACTAGCTACAGAGTACTTGGTATCTGCAGTTCCACCTCTCAAAGAAATATCATGGCTTTGCATTGGTGCTTGTCTAAAGATTTGGTCTTGCCAATCAATACTAGGTGCATTTAAATAATCAGAAAGCGACTTTGTTCCAGTAGGATTAAAGGTTGGGCTATATATATCATAAGTTACTAAACTACTGGCACCAGCTGTTGCAGAATCGACGTCTAATTGGTATCTTACAAATTCGTAACCACCCATTAGTTTTATTTTTTTAGTATTTTCTTGAATACCATAATAAGACTTATATGTAACTTTTGGTGCACTAACAATTCCTTTTTTAGTAGTTATAATGATTACCCCATTTGCACCTCTTGCACCATAAATGGCTGTTGAAGAGGCATCTTTTAATACATCAATCGATTCAATATCTGCAGGATTCAACGAATTAGTATTAAAATTCTCTATAGCAAATCCATCAATTACATATAAAGGAGAGTTGTCTTGTGTAACAGAGTTTCCTCCTCTAATTACAATCGTTGGTGAAGCACCAGGCATACCATCAGGAGAAGTAACCTGAACCCCAGTAACCCTTCCAGCAAGTGCATCATCAAATGATTTTACAGGGGCTTTAATTAAGTCAGTCATATTTACTGAAGCAACTGAACCTGTTAAATCTTTTCTTTTTACACTACCGTATCCAATAACAACTACTTCGTTGCTAGTAATTGGATCTGCAACTAATTTAACATCCACTACAGACTGTCCATTGATATTCACTTTTTGCGTAGCATAACTTACGTAAGAAACAATCAATACTTTAGAATTAGCATCCACATTAATGGAATACGAACCTTGGTCATTAGAAATAGCAATCGTTTTAGAATTTTCTATTTGGACTGTAGCGCCACCAAGCGGCTTACCGGTAGATTGATCAACCACTTTACCAGTGACTGATTTTTTTTGAGCAGAAACATGCAATACTAACAATAGCATTGGCATGAATAAAAGCAAACTTCGAAAGTTTTTCATAATGGCAATTTATCGTTTATAAAAAAGCACGCTAGATTCAATAATAATGGGATAATTATTATAGAAAATCTTCGCGTTTTGGACTAAATACATCAATTAAAGTGCCTTTCTCTAGGCAGACACAACCATGAATAGCATTCGGTGGAATGTAGAAACCATCACCCACTCTTAATACTTGTTTTTGGTTGTTTATTTCCACCTCAAAAACACCTTCTTGCACATGTGATATTTGAGAATGAAAGTGTTGGTGCAAAGTGCCAATTGCACCTTTTTCAAAGGCCACTTTCACCATCATTAAATCATTATCGTACGAAATAATTTTTCTTGTTACACCACCTTCAAGATTTTCCCATTGAAGGTCTTCATCTTTAATAAAAAGCTTTGGCAGCAGTCCGTTTTCCATGTAAATAATTTAAAACACAATTTTTTGTCTTTCAAAAAGACAATTCGAAGTTTAATATTAACGCCAATTTTACTCATGAAAGAAGAATACTTATTGATAATTTTTTAAATAAACCATTATTTTATTAGATATATTCAAATATATTGAACTTTTATTTACTATTTTTTTAACAAATATGACCGATAAGGTTGCCGGGAAGGTTACCGGTAAATCACAAAAAAGCTATATTTCATTCAATTTTTGGCATAAAAAAAGGTGGCTTTTTAATAAAGCCACCTTCTGAAATTAAAATAGTTACCTATTTAACTAGGTCAAATCTGTCTAAATTCATCACCTTAGTCCAAGCCGCAACAAAATCATGTACAAATTTTTCTTGTCCATCTTCGCAAGCATACACTTCGGCAAGTGCACGTAACTCAGAATTTGAACCTAAAATAAGATCTACTCTTGTAGCGGTCCATTTAACTTCTCCAGATCCTGAACGATCAGATCCTTCAAACACATTATTTGATTGGGCACTCATTTTCCAAGTAGTACTAAAATCAAGCAGGTTTGCAAAGAAATCATTGGTTAATGCTTCGGGTTGCTTGGTAAATACACCATGATGCGATTGATTGAAATTGGTATTTAACACACGCATACCACCAATAAGCACCACTAACTCAGGAGCAGTAAGTGTCATTAATTGTGCTTTGTCAATTAATAATTCTTCCGCCGATACCAAAGAACCTGGTTTAATATAGTTACGAAAACCGTCTGCAATTGGCTCTAGCACTGCAAAAGACTCAACATCTGTTTGCGCTTGAGAAGCATCAGTTCTGCCTGGAGTGAATGGCACTGAAATATTAGCACCAGCGTTTTTAGCCGCTTTTTCAATTCCAACAGATCCACCTAAAACAATCAAGTCTGCAATAGAAACCTGTTTGCCACTTGTTTGTGCTTTATTAAATGCTACTTGAATTCCTTCAAGCACATCCAATACTTTAGCCAATTGGGTAGGATTATTAACAGCCCAGTATTTTTGAGGAGTCAAGCGAACACGTGCACCATTGGCGCCCCCGCGTTTGTCTGACCCACGAAAAGTTGCAGCAGAAGCCCAAGCCGTTGACACTAATTCAGATACAGAAAGCCCTGAAGCAAGAATTGTAGACTTAAGTGCCGCAATATCATTGCTATCAATCAATGTATGTGTAACTGCAGGAATAGGATCTTGCCATATTAACTCTTCTGTAGGAACTTCTGAACCTACATAACGAGAAATAGGCCCCATATCTCTATGCGTTAATTTAAACCAAGCTCTTGCAAATGCATCGGCAAATTGGTCTGGGTTTTCATGAAAACGTTTTGAAATGGCTCCATATGCAGGATCAACTCTTAATGCAATATCGGTTGTAAGCATTGTAGGCGCATGTGTAATTGATGGGTCATGTGCATCTGGAACTGTGCCAGCACCTGCACCAGCCTTAGGTTTCCACTGATGAGCACCTGCCGGACTTTTGGTTAATTCCCATTCAAATCCAAACAAGTTTTCAAAATAATTATTACTCCATTTTGTTGGAGTTGTAGTCCATGCACCTTCTAATCCACTTGTAATGGTATTCACGCCATTCCCAGTGCCTAAAGTATTTTTCCATCCAAGTCCTTGTTCTTCAATACTTGCAGCTGCAGGCTCTTTACCTACATATTTACCAGGATCTGCCGCACCATGTGTTTTACCAAAAGTATGTCCTCCAGCAATAAGTGCTACTGTTTCTTCGTCATTCATAGCCATACGTGCAAAGGTTTCTCTTATATCACGTGCCGACGCAATAGGATCAGGATTCCCGTTAGGTCCTTCTGGATTCACATAAATTAAACCCATTTGCACTGCTGCAAGTGGATTTTCAAGATCTCTATCGCCAGTATATCTCTTGTCCCCTAACCATTCGCGTTCTGCTCCCCAGTATACATCTTCTTGTGGCTCCCAAACGTCTACACGTCCGCCAGAAAAACCAAAAGTTTTAAAGCCCATAGACTCTAATGCACAGTTTCCTGCAAGAATCATTATGTCGGCCCAAGAAAGCTTTTTGCCATATTTCTTTTTGAGAGGCCATAATAATAAACGCGCCTTATCTAAATTGGTATTATCGGGCCAGCTATTTAATGGGGCAAAACGTTGCATGCCTGCACCCCCGCCACCACGACCATCAGTTGTACGATAGGTGCCAGCACTATGCCAAGCCATTCTAATGAAGAAAGGACCATAATGGCCGTAATCTGCAGGCCACCATTCTTGTGAATTGGTCATTAAGTCAAAAATGTCTTTTTTAACGGCTTGTAAGTCTAAAGATTTAAACTCCTGTACATAATCGAACGACTTATCCATAGGATTAGATAAATCGGAGTGTTGGCGTAGGATATTTAATTTTAGTTGATTCGGCCACCAATCACTATTTCTTGTACCACTACCCGCTGTACTTTGTTTGTGCGCTGCAGAAGCTCCTGTAAATGGGCATTTGGCTTCTGGATTGTTTGTGTTCGTTTCCATTTTTATTGTGCTTTTAAATCTAATTATTGATAAAGATATAGGAACTTATATTCACTGTTTTCAATAACAATCAATTAGTGGATAAAGTTTACCCAATCGCCTGCCTTTATTTTTTTAGGCGATATTTAGTTATCTTCATTTGTGTTACAAATTTTTAGCATATTAATTTGTTAAATGGCAGCCCCTAACCATGATGGTTTCCAATGATGCTATTTAATATAGTAAGTTGTTTTTCAAAACTGAGTGCTAGATGGTTTAATCTAAGGCCATTAACATAGCATTGCACAAAAATAATTTTTTAAAATGTCATTACCACTTTCAAAAATCAGGGCGTCTTTAGAAGATGGATTATTATCTTTTCCAATAACCGATTTTGATAAAGAAGGAAGATTTAATGCTGAAACCTATGCAGCAAGACTAGATTGGTTTGTAACACACCATGTGTCTGCTGTTTTTGTGGCAGGTGGCACTGGCGAATTTTTTTCGTTATCTGAAAATGAATACAAAAAAATTGTAGCAGTTACAGCAGCAACAGTTAAAGAAAAAATTCCAATGATTTCGAGTATTGGCAGAAGTATTCCAGATGCTATTGCCTATGCACATATTGCGGAGGACGCAGGTATGAATGCGCTACTTTTAATGCCACCCTACCTTACAGAATGCCCCGAAGACGGCACTTATGAATATGCTAAAACAATTATGAATAACACCAATCTTCCGGTTATTTATTACAACCGAGCAAATGGTGTTTTATCTAGTAAGTACATTCAAAAATTGGCTGACAATTGCAATAATTTTATTGCCCTAAAAGATGGCACTGGAAATATTCAAGAACTAAATGATACCATTAAATCTGTTGGCAGTCGCTTGTCATATATTGGCGGCGTTCCAACTGCAGAAATTATTGCAGAAGCGTATCTGTCTATAGGTGTAAATACTTATTCGTCGGCGGCATTCAATTTTGTACCAGAGTTAGCCAACTTATTTTACTCGAATTTAAGAGCAGGCAATAAAGAAAATGTAGCGAAAATTTTAAAGGAATTTTTTATTCCATTTGTTAGATTAAGAAGCAAAAAAAATGGTTATGCAGTAAGCCTTATAAAAGCAGGTGCAAATTTTATTGGTAAAAGTGCGGGTGATGTAAGAGCGCCTTTAACCATGCCATTGCAAGAAGAAATTGCAGTGTTAGAACAACTCATTGAACATGCTGCAAATATTGTGACTGCTATTAAAGGTTAAATGCAGTGTTTTTTTTGGGACTTACTTTCCAATACAAAACTTCGAAAAAATAAAATCTAATTGGTCTTCGTTGGTAATTTCTCCGGTAATTAGGCCTAGATAATGAAGGCATTGTCTAATATCTAATGCCAACAAATCGCCAGTAACAAAATCAGCTAAGCCTTGTGACACATCGGTTAGCGCTTGGTTCAATTGTTTCAATGCATCGTAATGCCTTGCATTGGTTACAATGGTAGATTCTACATGTATGTCTCCATTAATTGCGGCAGCAACTATAGCAGATTTTAATTCGTTGATTTGATAACTTTCTTTGGCAGAAATAAAAATGCAATTTGTGAATGCCGAGAATTTATTTTTTGCCAATGTTTCTACTCCATCTACTTTATTGCCTATTAATAAATAATGAATTTGCTCTTTTTCAAATCCATCAACAACAGCTTGCAAATTGGTTGCATCAATTTCGTTTACATCAAATAAATACAACACCAAATTTGCTGCACGCATTTTCTCTAAACTCTTTTCAATGCCAATAGTTTCAATTACATCTTTACTATGTTCGCGAATACCGGCTGTATCAATTAATCGAAATAAAACGCCATCAATATTTAATACTTCTTCAACGGTATCTCGCGTAGTGCCTGCTATTTCGCTTACAATGGCCCTGTTTTCGTTTAATAAAGTATTAAGTAAAGTAGACTTGCCTGCATTGGGTTTGCCAATGATGGCCACTTGTACACCATTTTTAATGGCATTCCCTAATTGAAAGGAATGCAATAATTGTTCGGTTGATTTTTGCAAGGTGGTAATTAAACGAACCAATTGGTCTCTATCGGCAAACGCCACATCTTCTTGCGAAAAGTCTAATTCCAATTCAATGAGTGCCGAGAACTTAATTAACTCTTCGCGTAGCATATGTAAATCACTCGAAAAACCACCACGCATATTGTGTAATGCAGTTCTTCTGCTTGCTTCGGTATTACTTGCTATTAAATCGGCAACTGATTCTGCTTGTGCTAAATCTAGTTTGCCGTTTAAGAACGATCGTTGGGTAAACTCGCCAGGCTTTGCAATTCTAACGCCCAAACTATTTATTGCTTGAATGATTTTTTCAATAATAAATTGAGATCCATGACAACTAATTTCAATGGTGTCTTCTCCGGTATATGATTTTGGTCCTTTAAATAAAGCCAACACCACTTCGTCTAATATTTCGTTTTGAAATTTTAATAAGCCTACATGTACAGTATGAGATGCTTGATCCGATAAATTTTTTGAAGGAAACAATTGATTGATTACTAAAAAAGTTTGTTTGCCACTTACCCGAATAACACCAATAGCCCCAATTCCTGGAGGTGTAGCAAGTGCTACTATGGTATCATCCCATCCCATCAACTTTTCAGACATCATTTTTTATTTGTGACAAAAATAATACAAGTACTGCTAACATTGGTGGCGAATAAAAAAGCCCGCCCCGAGAATTCGGAACGGGCTTTTTTAACTATTTAGAAGTAATTATTCTTCAGATACTTGGAAAGTAATGCTTTGTTTGTGGCGATAGATTACGTTTCTACCGTTTTGAACAGCTGCTTTCCAGGCTGGTCCTTTTTTAATAACACGAACAGCTTCTTCTTTGGTACCATAGCCAGGATCATTCTCAGCTTGTACTTCACTTATAGCTCCGCCCTTGTCAACTATAAAAGAAACTACTACAGTGTATTTTCCTGGAGGCGCTCCATTATTTACAGGCAAATCTCTGTTTAAGTTACGCTCAAGGTATTTTGTCCAAGCGGGCAAACCTCCAGGGAACTCAGCAGGAATTTGAACTACGGTAAATACTTTATCGTAGTCTTCTTCTTGTTTTGGTGCTTCCACTTTACCAGTACCAGATTCAACAGGAGGAGCAACGATACCTTCGTCCTTTGTTCCTTCTTGGTTTACTGTACCAATTTTAGTGTCTTCCAGTTTTTCAACTTCTTTAATTTCGTCTTTTTCTTTTACCTCTTCATCCTTCACAATTTTTGGAGGAGTGAACTTGGTAATTTCCACTTTTGGTGGCTCTTGTTTTGGCGGAGGCGGCGGTGGTGGCGGCTCAGGCTTTTTTTCTTCTTGCTTCATTGCTTCAAGATTTACATCTTGAACAACTTGTTCAACTTTCTTTTTGCCTGCTGAATTTGCTATCACCGAACCAATTACCAGGAGCGCACATATTACAATCATCCCTATCAATGCGGCTGTAATCCGCTTGTGATAAGTTTTACGTAGATCGTATGCCCCGTATTCTTTATTTCTGCCCTCGAAGATAATATCGAGGATATCGGCAGATAAAATTTTGCTTACATCCATGATTTCAGTGTCTTTATTTGTAAAATTCCTTTCGGAAAATTCCACTTAATTATTTTGCAGGTGCCGCGGCATTTGCTGCTTCAGAGAGTTTAACCAATTGGGTTTCATCTTTGGTAATATCAACTAACGCATATCTTTTCAATACATTAATTGCCATCTCGTCTAAAATATCCACTACGTTTTTGTAGGTACATTCTTCAGATGGTTTTAGTACTACTACTAAATCCTTTTCTGGAGTACGTGATTTTTTATCTAACAAAACGTTGCGAATTTCTTTAAATGTAGAAGACTTAAAGTTAGACGCGGTATTATCCAAAATTCCCTCATAGTAGAAAACGTTGTCGTCTTTTCCTAAAAGGATGGTAATTACACCCGATTGTTTGGCCTTGTTCTGATCCTCTGGCTTATCTGCATCTTTTGGAAGATACAGCTTCATAGCCGTTGGCTGACTCATGGTGGTGGTGAAGATAAAGAAGGTAATAAGCAAGAACCCTAGATCCACCATTGGGGTAAGATCTACACGAGTTGATAGCTTTTTACTTTTCTTGACCCCAGGCCCTTTTTTATGACCACCCCCACTCGAGGTATCCATTTCTGCCATGTCGGAAGAATTTATTTTTGTGAATAATTTTGTTTTCTGTTACTACTATTCTGATCTTTTCTCACCCTTCATACCAAGTTTCCATAAATCGGTACCAACTGGTACGCTTTCTGGATTGGTAATCATTTGAAACTTAAGAATATCGTTCTTTTTAAAAGCGTCAATAACACTTTTAAATGCTGGATATTTAGAAGCATTATCGCCTTTCAGCTGAATATTTACTTTTTGACCTGCATATGCAGATAATACCAACGACATCCATTCTTTAATTTCATTATGTGTAGAATCTAAACTAGGAATACCTGGTAAGGAATTACCTTTTCTAGCTTCTTCAGGAATTGCAAGGAAAGCAGATAGCCCACTGAATGGCGCACCATAGAAACCTGCTTTTTTGAATGCTTGTACATTCAAATTCAAGTTCTTAGTGGTATTCAATGTATTTGCGATGACTTCTTTTTTAGACTCATCGTCCATAGAGAGAAATACCTTACCATCTTTATCAATGGTAATTAACACTACGTCTTTTGTTTCAGCAACTTTTGCTGCTACAGAAGAAGGTGTAGTTACCGCAATGGCTTCAGCTGGCTTGAACTTTGTTGTCAAAATGAAAAACGACAACAAAAGGAACGCCACATCGCACATCGCCGTCATATCGATGTTGGTACTCTTCCGTGGTAATTTGGCTCTACCCATTGTTATTTATTTAATTGTTTCACTAATAAGATACAAATCATTACAGATTCCATAAATAATCAAAGATTATTTATAGTTAGCTGCAAAGCTTTGAGTTAATGTGAAACCAGATTCGTCAATTCCGTAAGTGATACCATCAATACGTGTAGTGAATACGTTATACATAATGATAGCTACTGCAGAAGTACCAATACCTAAAGCAGTGTTGTACAATGCCTCAGAGATACCTTGAGATAATTCACGAGCAGCTTCTCCACCACCTTCGTCACCTAATTTAGAGAAAGAACGAATCATACCCATTACCGTACCTAACAATCCCATAAGGGTTGCAACTGATGCGATAGTTGATAAGAATACTAAGTTTTTTTCTAACATAGGTAATTCCAAAGCAGTTGCTTCTTCTACCTCTTTTTGAATATTCAATACTTTTTGATCAGTACCTAATTCGGTATTAGTGATCATTTCTTTGTATTTCTTTAAACCTGCTTTCATTACATTTCCAACAGATCCTTTTTGCTTGTCGCAAGCAGCCAATGCTTTATCAACATCTTTGTTAGCTAAATGGAATTGTACAGAACGTACAAACTCAGCAATATTGCCAGTTCCACTTGCTTTAGTGATAGTTAACATTCTTTCAATACAGAAAGAGATAACAATTAATAACGCACCAATCAAAATTGGAACGATGATTCCACCTTCATACATTTTAGCCAAAGCTCCTTTTGGTCCTTTGTGACTAGGCCAAAAACCACCAGTAGCATCAGGTGTAGTAAAATTACTGTCGGCACCGATAACGAAGCGCCATAAAATGTAACCGAAAAGGATACAGGCAATAGGAGCGATAGTTGCAACCAAGTTGCTGCTCTTTTTAGGTTGAGCAGAAGTTGCGGTTTTTGCTGCCGCTGGTGCAGTTGGTTTGATGTCAGCCATGATTCAATTGATTTTTGGTTTTTTAAAAATTACAGTTGATTAAAAATTTATTTAGCAATGCTACACAAAAATGTTTTGAAAAAAACAAATCGTTCAATACATTTTTGTTAAGGGCCTACAAATTAGGGATTTTATTGAAAAACTTATCAGGTTGTATAGAATCTTTTTTTCTTTTTTTTTAAACGAGCATTAATCATAATAAAAAATGCAAATTGGCGGAGAATTTGACCATTTCACCGATACTTTCCGCCTGAAGTTTACCACTTATACAAGAGTTGTTAATTTATTTTTGTTGAAATCAGTTGAACGCTATCTTTAAGAAATAATTAAAATCAAAAACTAGTTATGAAAATTTACCTTTTTTCATTGGCTCTTTTGGCAAGTGCAGTAGGCTTTGCCCAACGTAGCCCTCAATCTCCTAATCCGGGTACACCTGGTGCAACTCCGCCTGCTGGCATGTCTGGCATGGGTGGATTTGGTGGTGCCGCTGCTCCCAAAGTAGCTCCAAAACCTTATAAAGATGTAATTACAGACAAGGCCGTTACAAAAAAAGGCTTGTTTACAGTGCATAAAGTAGACGACAAATTCTACTTTGAAATTGCCGACTCTATTATGGGTCGCGAAATTTTTGCCATTACACGTTTTACAAAAGTACCTGGTGGTGCTGGCGTTTATGGTGGTGGAGAGGTTAATAAACAAACACTTAAGTTTGAAAAAGGACCAAGTAACAATGTTTTTTTACGTGTAGTTACTTTAATTAGCGCCGCTGATTCTACCAATAATATTTCTAAAGCAGTTGCTAACTCTTATTTAGATCCAATTGCTGCAGCATTCGATATCAAGGCATTTGGTAAAGATTCAACCAGCACTATTATTGATGTTACCGATTTCTTTAAAGGTGATAACCAAGTAGTAGGTATGGACGCTAATGATAAGCGTGCATTTAATTTGACAATGATAGCTGCTGATAGGTCTTATGTTCAGGGTATAAAAACTTTCCCTATCAATACTGAAATTAGAACAGTAAAAACATATAGTGCTAGCGCTGGTGGCAGTGGCTTCGGTGCTCCTTCTCCAATGCCAGGTGGTGGTGGTGGCACTCCAGCAGGTGCAAGTGCAGGTGCTGTAACAATAGAATTGAATACTTCTTTATTATTAATGCCTAAAACACCAATGACGCCTCGTTTATTTGACCGTCGTGTAGGTTATTTTACTGATAGATATGTTCAGTTTTCTGATGACCAACAAAAAGTTGATCGCAAAGAATTTGCAGTTCGTTGGAAATTAGAACCAAAACCAGAAGACTTAGAAAAATACAAACAAGGTATTTTGGTAGAACCTGCTAAACAAATCGTTTATTATATAGATCCAGCAACTCCAAAACAATGGCACAAACCATTAATTGATGGTGTTAATGACTGGCAAAAAGCGTTTGAAAAAGCAGGATTTAAAAATGCAATTGTTGGTAAAGAATGGCCAGAGAATGATAGCACTATGAGTTTAGAAGACGCACGTTTTTCTGTTATTCGCTATTTAGCTTCTGATATTGAAAATGCTTCTGGACCGCAGGTGCATGATCCTCGTTCTGGTGAAATTTTAGAAAGCCATATTAACTGGTACCATAATGTAATGAAATTGGTACACGATTGGTATATGGTTCAAACTGCAGCGGTAGATCCAAAAGCAAGAAAAATGAAATTTGATGATGAGTTAATGGGTCAATTGATTCGTTTTGTATCATCTCACGAAGTTGGCCATACACTTGGTTTACGCCATAACATGGGTAGCAGTAGTAAAACTCCGGTAGAAAACTTACGCAACAAAGCATGGGTTGAAGCCAATGGTCATACTGCTTCTATCATGGACTATGCTCGTTTTAACTATGTTGCACAACCAGAAGATAATATTAATGAATCTGGTTTATTCCCTAGAATTGGCGACTACGATAAATGGGCGCTTGAGTGGGGTTATAAATACACAGGTATTAAAGATTCAGAAGAAGATCAAAAACTAAACAACAAATGGATCATTGATAAATTAGCAGCAAATCCTCGTTTGTGGTTTGGCGGCGAAGGTCGAAGTGTTGATGCGCGTGCGCAAACAGAAGATCTTGGAGACAACAGCATGAAAGCAAGCGAATATGGCATTAAAAACCTAAAACGCATATTACCTGCACTTCCTACTTGGACAAAAGAAGAAGGCGATAAATACGAAAATTTATCAGATATCTATACCAACGTAATTAGTCAATTTAATCGTTACATGGGACACGTTACAAGAAATGTTGGTGCTGTAAATGAAACTTTTAAAAGTGTAGAAGAAGCTGGTGATATTTATGAGCCAACAAGTAAGGCAATTCAAAAAGAAGCGGTAAGTTTCTTACACAAACAATTATTTGAAACACCATCTTGGTTATTGGATAAAAACATCTTGAATAAAATTGCTAATCCAACTTCACTTGAAACAATTCAGTCTACACAAACAGGTACTTTAACTAGTTTGTTGGATGGACAGCGCTTGTTTAGATTGGTAGCTGCCACTAACCGTTATGGAACTAGCACTTATTCAATTATTGAATACCTTAATGATTTACACACAGGTATTTGGAGTGAATTGAATTCTAAAAAACCAATTGATGGTTATAGAAGAAATTTACAAAAAGCTTATGCAGAAAAATTAATTGATTTAATTACGCCTGCATCTGGCCCTAGCATTATTACCATGAGTTTTGGTGGTGGCACTCCAGCTGTAAACGTAAAAAATACAGACGTGATCTCTGTAGCTAAAGGAGAATTAAAAGCGCTACAAGCAGAAATTAACGCGGCCATTCCTGGCACAACAGACAAGATGAGTAAATACCATCTTCAAGATGTGGCTGACCGTATTAAAAAAGGATTGGACCCTAAATAGATTTTTGATTTTATTTTTAAAAGGCTGTATCAAAACTGATACAGCCTTTTTTTTGCGCAGCCATCAAAACATTTCGAAGTTTTATTTTAAAATTTCGAAATGTAATATTCCAACCATACACCAAATTGAATTGATACCTTTGTATAAATAAGACGACTATGAAATGGCTACTAGGAATAATAAGTTTTTTATTTTGTTTGACTGTATCTGCCCAAAAAAACAAAACGATTATAGGGTACCTACGCGACAGTGTAACACATGCACCTGTTGTGCTTGCAAGTATTACCAATAACAATACACATCAAACAGTAATGACGGGAAGCAATGGTCGTTTTAAGCTACTAATCAAAGAAAATGAAGTGTTGGCATTTGCTGCTGTGGGATACCATTTTGACACCATTCAGTTTAATAGAAATTATGCGCAGTTGGATTCTATTGAATTATTCGCTTCTCCGCTATCGCACGACCTAGGCAATGTTACAGTAACTGCAAAAGGAATGAGTGCTTACCAAATGGATAGCTTAGAAAGAAGAAACGATTTGTTACAAGATATGGTTTCTTATAAAAAGCCGCTATTTGCAAATGCAAATTCTGGTGCAGGAATTGGCATTAGTATTGACCGATTTTCTAAACACGAAAAAAGCAAAAGAAGGGCTTTAGATTTCTTTGAGTCTAACGAACGTGAAGCCTATATCAACTACCGTTATTCCGCAAAATTAGTAGCAGAAACAACTAGTTTTAAAGACGAGCAATTAAGAGATTTTATACAGCAAAGTAGGCCCTCTTATAATTGGTTAAGACAAAATACTTCCGATGAAGATATCCGCTACTATATCAACCAACAATTAAAGGAATTTAAAAAGATAAAATAGAAATTATTCGTAACGTAAAGCCTCAATAGGATTCAGTCTTGCGGCTTTCATTGCAGGGTATATACCAGCAGCTAACCCCACTACAGAACAAATAATAATACCTGTGGCTACCCATCCCCAAGGCACTACAAATCCTGTGTGTAAAATCAACGAGAATAAATTTCCTACCATTACGCCTAAAAAAATACCAAATGCTGCTCCTAACAAACTAATGATGATGCTTTCAAATAAAAATTGCTGACGCACATTTCTACTTTTTCCGCCAATTGCTTTTATTAATCCTACTTCTTTGGTACGTTCATTAACAGCTACCAACATGATATTCATAAGGCCTATTGCAGCACCAATTAAGGTAATTAATCCTATGGCCGCCGCAGAGGCTGTAATGCTACTTAAAAAGCCAATAAATAGCTCTGCAAATTTGTCGCTTTTTTCAACCACAAAATTGTCTTCTTCTATCGGTAGTAATTTTCTAACTGCTCTAAAATCCGAAATAGCTTCACCACTAGCCACATCTATTTCTTTTACATTGCCAACCATTATACCAATTAAATAAGACGGACTACTATTTGCAAACCTTCTTAAGTTGGTGTAAGATGTAACCACCACATCGTCTTGGCGTAACATTGCACTTGAACCTTTGGCTTTTAATAACCCAATTACACGATAAGGAACGCTACCTATTCTAATGATTTTGTCAATACAAGATTCTGGTTTTTCTCCAAATAATTTTGTGGCAACATTACTGCCTAAAATACAAACATTCCTTCCACTTTGAATATCTAGGTTATTTAAGTTTCTTCCTAAAGCAACATTATAACCTGTAACAGAAAAATAGTTTTCGTCTCCACCCCATACAGAAATTTGAGGGTTTGTTTTTTTAATGCCGTAATGAATTTCTTGCTGTCCAGGACCGCGGCGATACATAGAAGCAATAGCACCAGGAAAATTAAAACTTGCTTTAAAATTTTCTGCTTCTTCTCTACGAATTGATTTTCCTAAGTTTGATTTTTTTTCTTTTCTACCTCGCTTGGTTTTTTCAAACTGTCCCCTACTTCTATCTCCACCACCAAAAAAATTATTAGATTCTTTAAAACGGATACTAAATGCATTCGCGCCCATTGAAGAAAAACTCTCTTTTAAGCTTTGGTTCATTGCTTCAATTGCTGTAACAATGCCAATTAAGGCCATGATACCAAATGCAATAATGGCAACAGTAATACTCGTTCGGAGTTTATTGCCTTTTACCGTGCGCCAAGCTAAATTAAAAGAATCGAAAATGGTCATGCAGTTATACTAATTAATACGTTCAATCCATTAAAGGTAATTGAGATTGCCCGTTTGAAAGAAACTGCCCTGATAAATATGAAGAGCGGTTAAAAATAGAAATAATTGAGCAATACAGAGGGTAGGGCGCCAATAAGCAAGATTAAAATTGCTACAAACACCAAGCCTACTTTAAAACTTTGGGTAATTTCAGTGGTTTCGGCTTCGCCTTCTTTAAAATACATCGCCTGAATAACCCTGAAATAATAATAGACGCTAACTGCTGCAAATAATACTGCAACAATCACAATCCATAAAGACCCACCTGCTTTTACAACACTTGCCAGCATATAGTATTTGGCGAAAAATCCGGCAGTTAATGGTATACCTGCTAAAGACATTAAACATACTGTTGCTGTAAATGCCAATACTGGTTGGGTTTTGGCTAATCCGTTAAAGCCATCTAAAGTATAGTCTTTCATTTTAATTAATACAGCAAAAATGCCAATTGTAGCCAAGCAATAAGCAGCGGAATACAATAAAAGACCTTCTTTACTTAAATCGTTACTTGTATACAATCCAAACAGCATAAAGCCTGCTTGGGCTATGCTTGAATAAGCTAACATGCGTTTTACACTTTGTTGAAAAACAGCCGTAATATTTCCTACTAATAGCGTGGCAATAATTACAAAGGATAAAATGATTTTCCAAGTAGGCCCTAATAATTCGTTCTGATTTTCAAACAAACGAATGAATGCATAAAAGCCCGTCACTTTAACTATGGTTGCCATGAAAGAAGTGAACACACTTGGCGCACCATCATAAACATCAGGCGTCCAAAAATGAAATGGTGCTGCAGAAACTTTAAAGCACATTGCAGAAAACAATAATAGCAATCCGGCTACTTCTAAAAAAGAAGCATTAGGCACTGTTCCAGCTGCACTTGAAACAACAGCTTGACCTATTTGAAAGTTTCCTGAACCACCATATATTAATGTGATACCCATCAACATAATACCTGTTGAAAAAGATCCCATTAAAAAATATTTTAAAGCAGCTTCATTGCTTTTTAAATTGCGCTTGTCGGTTCCAGTTAAAATATACAATGGAATAGACATGATTTCAATTCCTAAAAACAACATCAACAATCCATTAAAAGATGTTAGAATACTTACGCCGCATAGTATGAAAAACAATAGTGCAAAATATTCTGCCACATGTACGCCTGTGTTTTCAATATCTTTTCCGCTAAGCAACACATAAATTAGTGTTGCAACAATTGTAATAGTATTAAAGAAAATACCCATTTTTTCAAAACGCAATAAATTATGGGTGTCAATTTTTATAATAAAAATTTCGTAGTGTTGAAGTAGGTTGGCTCCTAACAATAACAATAAACATCCAGCAGCAATATGCTTTATGATTGATTTATTTTTGAAGAAGATGCCACTAAACATCATCACCACTCCTAATAAAGCCGAAACTATAATTGCATTCATAAGTACTTATCTTAAAAAACTTCTTTTAGTAAGAAGCCCTGTTTTCAATTATCTGTGCGCAAAAATTGCATTAACGGTGTCTTTTGTAAGGTCAATCATTGGTTGCGGATATACACCCATTACCAATACCATCACTACTAAAACACTTAATACTACTTGTACATTAAAATCAATTTCTACTGCGTTATTTGTTTTTTCAACGGTGTTGCCATAAAATATTTTCTGAATCATATTCAATGTATACACTGCCGATAAAATAATGCTGATTCCTGCAACTGCAGCAATCCAAATATTGTATTGGAACAAACCGTTGAATAGTAAAAACTCTCCTACAAAAGCATTTGTTAATGGTAAAGCCACATTAGCCAATGCCATTACTACTAACAGTATTGCTAGCGTTGGTGCTTTTTGCGCCAACCCACCTAGTTCACTAAACTTGCGCGTTCCTAATTGTTGTTCAATAACATCGGCTACAATCCATAGTCCTATTACATTAATACCGTGGTTAAACATTTGAATCATTACCCCTTCTAATCCTATTTGATTTTGAGTAAAGATGGCTGCACACATTAAACCAATATGCGCAATAGAAGAATAGGCAATTAGTCTTTTAATATCGTCTTGTTTAATGGCAATTAAGGAGGCATAAACCATCCCTATTACACTTAAAATTATTACGAATAATGCATGCCCTTTTACTGCACCTGGAACCATGGGTAATACCCAGCGGATTACAGCAAAAAGACCCATCTTAACCATTACGCCACTTAATATCATGGTTGTAGCAGTAGGTGCTTGTTCGTAGGCATCTGGCTGCCAAGTATGCAATGGAAATATGGGCATTTTAATAGCAAAAGCAATAAAGAATAATGCAAATACATATGCTTGTTGCTTACCGGTTAATTGTACATTATAAAAAGACTGTAGCGCAAATGAATGGTCGGCAGTATGTGCATACACAAATAAAATACCCACCAACATTAATAAAGATCCAATAAAAGTATAAATGAAGAATTTAAAAGTAACAGCAATTCTTTTTTCGCCTCCCCAAATAGAACAAAGAAAATAAACTGGAATTAAAGCTAACTCCCAAAAGAAATAAAACAATAAAGCATCTGCTGCTAAAAACACGCCTAATAATCCTGCTTGGGTTAACAACATCAATCCGTAAAATGCTGCAGGTTTTTGATAAGTGTTTTTAAAGGTTGCTGCAAATACTACTGGAAAAGAAATAGCGGTTAATAAACCTAACATCTTTCCCATGCCATCTTGCATGAGTGTAAATCTACCGCCCAAACCTGGCAACCAGCTTGCATCGTAATGCAATACACCTTTACTACTAACCGCCATTAAAGACAATGCTAATGTAATAACAGATGAGCCAAGGGCCAATGCTTTTGATGTAGTTGCATCTTTTAAAAAGAATACAGCAAGTCCGCTAAGCAATGGAATTAATATGAGTAATAAAGGGATCATATATTTTCTTTAAAGCAACTAAGCATTTTTAAATAAACGGTTCAAATAATAACTCAAGGTTAAATCATTAAACCAAATCAATATAAATACAACAATGGCTAATACCATGATTAAAACATAATTACCCACTTGTCCGCTTTGTAATAAACGAATTTGTCTTGAACTATAACTAACCAATTTACCAACACCATTCACACCGCCATCAATAATATTTTTTTCAATAATATTTTTAAAAAAGCCTGCAATAGCATCTAATGGTTTTACAATTATGGCATCGTATAATTCATCGATATACCATTTGTTTTCTAAAACTTTTGCCAAGCCAGTATTTTCAGTTTCGGTTGATTGGTATTTTTTATAACTATTAATGGTATACAAAATAATTCCTGCAATTAATAAAGTAGAAACGCCCATGAATAAATATTCTTGCGATGCTTGTAAATGATGTTCTGTTGCAAGTGCCGCAGACTGTGCAAAAATTGGCGTTAAGAAATTACCCAAACTATGTGCGTCTTTTGCAAACACTTCTGGTATACCAATTAATCCGCCAATTACCGATAATATAGCTAGCACTATTAAAGGAAGGGTCATGGCAATTGGACTTTCGTGTACATGTGCTGCTTGCGCTTGTGTGCCCCTAAATCTGCCTAAGAAAGTTAGTGTATACAAACGGAACATATAAAAAGCAGTCATTAATGCGCCGCCTAATCCTACATAATAGTAAATAGGATTTTTTGCATAAGCCGCCATTAGAATTTCGTCTTTAGAAAAGAATCCTGAAAACGGCGGAATTCCTGCAATTGCCAAACAAGCTAGTAAAAAAGTAATATGGGTGATAGGCATGAACTTTTTTAGTCCGCCCATTTTTGTAATATCTTGTTCGTGGTGCATGGCATGAATAACAGAACCTGCGCCTAAGAATAATAAGGCTTTAAAAAATGCATGCGTCATTACGTGAAACACTGCGCCAGTATAGGCTCCAACACCTAAACCTAAAAACATATAACCTAGTTGACTCACTGTTGAGTAGGCCAATACTTTTTTAATATCGTTTTGTTTGAGTGCAATTGTTGCTGCAAAAATTGCGGTAGCCAATCCTACAATAGCAATCAGGGTTTGTGTGCCTGGTGCCATAGAATACAATAAATTAGTTCGTGCAATCATATAGATACCTGCAGTAACCATTGTTGCTGCGTGAATCAATGCAGACACTGGTGTAGGACCAGCCATTGCATCAGGCAACCATGTGTACAAAGGAATCTGAGCACTCTTACCCATTGCGCCAACAAATAATAAAGTTGTTATGGCAGTAATATCAAATGCCGATAATTTATCAACATGTAAAAACACATCTGAATAAGTGGCTGTGCCTAATTTAAAAATCAACCAAAATACGGCTAGTAAAAAACCAAGATCACCAATGCGGTTCATTACAAAGGCTTTTTTTGCAGCGTAGTTATAATGATTGTTTTTAAACCAATAGCCAATTAATAAATAAGAACATAAACCAACTCCTTCCCAACCAATAAACATGATTACATAATTGGCACCTAATACCAACAGTAACATTGAAAATATAAAGAGGTTTAAGTAAGCAAAATAACGGCCAAAATGTGCTGCTTCTTCGTCATGCATGTAGGCTGTTGAATACAAGTGAATCAATGTGCCAATTCCTGTAATGATTAACAAGAAAATGACAGACAATTGGTCTACCTGAAAAGCAAATGGAATTAACAATCCTTTTACTTGAATAAAATTAAAAAGGGTAACTACCGTTGATGTTCCAGTTGCTTTCACATCAAAAAACACCAATACACTCACAATAAATGAAGCGAGTATGGTACCTGTGCCAATAATGCCAATCATGGATTTTGACAAGTGTTTTCTACCCAATCCATTGATCAGAAAACCCAGCAAGGGAAACAGCGGAATTAAATAAACAAGTTTACTCATAATATGCCGGACCGAAGCTTATAACAAAACAGTTATTTCGTTACAAGCTTCGCATTTTTAATTTTTCAATCTATTCAAAAAGTTAATATCAACTGAATGTGTGTTGCGATACAACATAACAATAATAGCCAACCCAACACTTACTTCTGCCGCAGCTACTACCATAATAAAAAATACAAATAATTGACCATCGGTTCCTACTTTGGTTGCTTTGTCTGCTACCAAGGCTGTTGCTAAATGCATTTTCGAAAACGCAACCAATAGTAAATTCACCGCATTGAGCATTAACTCAATACACATAAAAACAATGATAGCATTGCGGCGCGTAAGCACTCCAATGATACCGATGCTAAATAAAGTTAAACACAGATAGATATAATATTGTATTGGCATGTTTGCTACTTGTTGCTCGAACTATTTGTTCAAAGCGTTTTTAAAATATTTTTATTGGGCATTTTTTGTTGCCGCTGTTTAATCTTTTTTACCAATTACAATGGCGCCAACCATTGCACTTAAAAACAACACACTTGTAATTTCAAAAGGAACCACATAATCACTAAACAATACTTTGCCTAAATTTTTTATGAGGCCAATATTGCCTTCAACTGTTAATGCTTTTTTATTAGTCAACTCGTTAGCTTGGCGAACTAAAGAAACAAGTACCATTAAAAAACATCCGCCAGAAATTACGCCTGCTAATTTCATCCACATATTTTTTTGTGGTTCGCTCTGTGCATTCAAATTCATTAACATGATTACAAAGAGGAACAACACCATAATGGCGCCTGCATATACAATCATATTTACAATGGCCAAAAACTGTGCATTCAATAAAATATAATGGCCCGATATAGCAAAGAAAACTGCTACTAACCACAATACACTATACACCGGATTCTTACTAACCAACACCATGATAGCACTAACTATGGCTAGTGCGCTCAAAAAGAAAAATAATATTTCTGTTATACTCATTGTTCTTTAATTATGCTATTAATTGTTTCGCGCGGCACCCCTGGCTGCTGCAAAACCTGCAGGATCTGTTAGTTGATTAGGTATTACTAATTCATCTTTCCCGTAAATAAATCCTTTGCGTGTAAAGTTTGCTGGAGCAAAAGTTTCGCTTAAATAAATAGCGTCTTTCGGACAAGCTTCTTCGCACAATCCACAAAAAATACAACGCAACATATTGATCTCATATTTTGCGGCATATTTTTCTTCGCGATACAAATGTTCTTCGCTAGGTAATCTTTCGGCGGCTTCCATGGTGATGGCTTCTGCCGGACAAGCTACTGCACACAATCCACAAGCAGTGCAACGTTCGCGACCTTCTTCGTCTCTGTTAAGTACGTGTAGCCCACGAAAAACCGGACTAAATTCGCGCTTTTGTTCTGGGTAGCGAATAGTTGGCTGTTTCTTAAACATATGACTGAAAGTAATGGCCATACCCTTTAAAATATTGGGTATGTACAATCGCTCCGAGAAACTCATCGGCTTGCGACTAACTTCTTTTACTCTATTGGTTAATGCCTCCATTTTGATGTCCGCTTTGCTTTGGCTTAGCGTTTGCTTATATATGGTTTACAAAAATATTTTTTACTCCGAATTTTTCAAAAAAAAATCAAAAAAATTATTACATCCTCGCTAAAATAAACGCGCCTGTTATAAGCATGTTTACCAAAGCCAATGGTATTAAACTCTTCCAACCTAAATTCATTAATTGATCGTAACGGAATCTTGGAATGGTCCAACGAATCCACATAAATACAAAAATGAAAATGACAATTTTAATTAATAATGCTCCTACCCCAACTAGTGCCGCAATGTTTTGAGGCAAAACGCTTTCGTTGAAAAAAGGAATATCATATCCACCAAAATATAGCGATGCCATTACCGCACTACTCATAATCATATTCACGTATTCAGAAAAAAGATAGAACCCAAGTTTCATTGAAGAATACTCTTGGTGGTATCCAAAATTTAATTCGTTTTCTGCTTCTGGCAAATCGAAAGGCGTTCTATTACACTCGGCCATAGCACAAATGAAAAACAATATAAAACCCAAAGGTTGATAGGCGATATTCCATAAATGACCAGGTGCCATTTGTTGTTCTACAATTGTTCTTAAACTTAATGAACCAGTTGTCATTAATAAAGCAATCAGCGCAATACTCATGGCCAATTCATAACTAATTGCTTGTGATGCACCGCGCAAAGCAGCCATCAAAGAAAATTTATTATTCGATGCCCAACCACCAATCATCATACCATAAATACCTACGCTCACTACACCAAATACATATAAAATACCAATATTAATATCTGCTATTTGTAAAGAAATTTCTCTGCCAAATAAAGACACTGTTCCGCCCCAAGGAATTACGGCACAAGTCATTAAAGCCGCTGTCATAGCCAATCCTGGCCCAAGTATAAATAATGTTCTATTGGCCGAAGATGGAATAATTTCTTCTTTCATTATTAATTTCAATCCATCGGCAAATGGTTGAAATAGTCCGAAAGGACCTGCTCTTTCTGGGCCTGGTCTGTCTTGTAAAATGGCCGCCACTTTGCGTTCGGCAAAAGTGGTATACAAGGCAATACCCAAGCTTGCAAAAACTATAATGGCAATTAATACCAGTTTTTCTATTATCAGTAGCCAATCAAATGCAAGTAGTGTCATGAGCTATAGTACAATTAGTCTTTGTTAGAATTAAAATTGTTGGAATGGGCCGGTCCATTTATTAAACTCAGTTCAATATCTGTTTGGTTTACTTCACTCACCGAATGAATATCCATCAATAATTTAGGATCTCTGCCAGCATGAACCGCTTTAAAAGTTTCTGTTGGAATATGTGTACCAACAGTTCCCGCATAGTGTCCTTGCGCAATTACAGAATGTCTGTCAATTAATCTTGGCCCTTCAATTACCCAGTCGGAACTTTGCTTTTTTTCGAATCTGCAATCGTTACAAATCCAGTCTTCTACTTCGCCCCATTGGTCTTTGCGTGCAGTTACTCTAAACACTTCTTCTCCACGATTCCACAAAGTTACTTTTCCACTACAGGTAGGGCAGTTGCGGTGTGCATCCATTGGTTTTAAAAACCAAACACGATTTTTAAAACGGAAAGTTTTATCGGTTAATGCGCCCACCGGACAAACATCAATTACATTTCCAATAAAATCATTGTCTAAATTCTTTTCAATAAAAGTGGCAATTTCAGAATGGTCTCCCCTGTCTAAAATTCCGTGTTCGCGTTTATTGGTTAATTGGTCGGCAGTAAATACACAACGGTAGCACAGAATGCAACGCGTCATGTGTAACTGAATATATTTTCCCAAATCGTGTTTGGGGAATGTTCTGCGTTGAAACTCGTATCGAGTACCTGCCTTGCCGTGTTCGAAACTTAAATCTTGCAAATGACATTCACCTGCTTGATCACATACCGGACAATCTAGTGGATGATTCAATAATAAGAATTCTACAATTCCTGCTCTAGCATCTACCACTTTTGGGCTAGTAATGTTTTTTACTTCCATACCATCCATTACAGTTGTACGGCAAGAAGCAACTAGTTTGGGCATTGGGCGTGGATCTTTTTCGGAACCCTTGCTTACTTCTACCAAACAGGTACGACACTTACCGCCGCTGCCTTCTAGCTTGCTGTAAAAACACATTGCTGGCGGTGCAACATCTCCTCCAATTTGACGTGCAGCTTGCAGAATACTAGTACCTGCAGGCACTTCAATTGTAATGTTGTCGATGGTTACTTTAAATAATTGTATTTCACTCATACCACATCCCCCGAAAGGGAATATTTAAGTTTTTAATATGCTTGTTTATACCGTTGGCACATGAATTGGATCGGCATAATGCGCTAAACCAAAATTTCTGGTTTGAGCTTCTGCCGCATGCGTTACATGCCATTCAAATTCATCTCTAAAATGTCTAATAGCAGCTGCTACTGGCCAAGCCGCAGCATCTCCTAATGGACAAATGGTGTTTCCTTCAATTTTGCTTTGTATATCCCACAACAAATCTATATCACTAGTTTTTCCTTCTCCTTTTTCTAGGCGATATAAAAGCTTTTCCATCCAACCAGTTCCTTCACGGCAGGGCGAACACTGACCGCAACTTTCGTGGCGATAAAAACGTGCCAATGAATAAGTATTTCTAACAATACATTGGTCTTCGTCTAACACAATAAAACCACCAGAACCCATCATAGATCCTGTAGCAAATCCACCATCACTTAAACTTTCGTAGTTCATGTAACGGGTTTCGCCTTTGGCAGTTTTTAATAATAGGTTAGCAGGTAAAATAGGCACCGACGATCCACCTGGAATACATGCTTTTAATTTTTTTCCATTAGGTATGCCGCCACAATATTCGTCACTGTATAAGAATTCTTCTACAGAAATAGTCATGTCAATTTCATAAACACCTGGTTTATTAATATTGCCACAAGCCGAAATTAATTTTGTACCAGTAGACTTTCCAACACCAATAGTGGCATACTCTTCGCCACCAATATTAATAATTGGAACTACTGATGCTAAGGTTTCTACATTGTTTACCACTGTAGGACGACCCCATGCACCTTTAATAGCAGGGAATGGTGGTTTAATACGCGGATTACCACGCTTGCCTTCTAATGATTCTATAAGGGCAGTTTCTTCTCCACAAATGTAAGCGCCGGCTCCACGGTGAACATAAATTTCACAATCGAAACCTGTACCTAAAATATTTTTTCCTAAAAATCCGTTTGCTTTTGCTTCGTTAATTGCTTGTTCTAAAATATCGGGAATCCAAGCATATTCTCCACGGATGTAAATATAAGTTGCATGGCTTCCTAGGGCAAACGATGAAACGATTAATCCTTCAATTAATAAATGCGGAATAAATTCCATTAGGTAACGATCCTTAAAAGTTCCTGGTTCGCTTTCGTCGGCATTACAAACCAAGTGACGCGGAACGCCTTCTGGCTTTGCAATAAAACTCCATTTCATTCCTGCAGGAAAACCGGCACCACCACGGCCACGCAAGCCGCTTTTCTTCACCTCTTCTACAATAGCTTCGGGGCTCATTGTTTTCAAAGCCTTCTCAACACTAGCATACCCACCTTCGCGGCGATACACTTCGTAGCTGCGAATTCCTGGAACATGCGCTTTTTCTAATAATAATTTTCTTCCCATATTTAAATCCTCGGAGGACTTTTAATTGTTGATCGATCTAATTGTTTGCAGCGGCTGTGTTTCTACATTCTGCAATAATTTCATCCACTTTTTCTTTGGTTAAATGCTCGCGATAATGTTTGCCTAATTGCATTAAAGGTGCATAACCACAAGCTCCCAAGCACTCCACTGTTTTTAAAGTAAACAATCCATCGGCGGTTGTTTCACCTGGTTTAATGCCAAGTGTTTTACTAATATATTCAATGATATTGTCGCTTCCATTTAACATGCAGGGTCCGGTTTGACAAACTTCAAACATATACCTACCAACAGGCTTGGTATTATACATGCTATAGAATGTGGCAACTTCATACACTTCTATTGGCTCAATAGATAATAATGATGCTACATAGTCCATTGTATCGGAACTTAGCCATCCACCAAAACTATCTTGCGCCAAATGTAATAAGGGTAGTAAAGCACTCTTCTGCTTTCCTTCGGGATAGCGTTCAATGAGCTCTTTTACTTTAGCTAGTTTTTCTTCTGAAAATTGTACCATACCTCTTTATAAAAAATCAATAAATCAATTCGTTTTCTCTTTGCAATTATGCATCCAATTCTCCCGCAATCAAATTCAAACTACTCATTGTTACAATTGCATCACTTAACATGCCACCTGTTACTAATTCAGGATATGCCTGATAATATATAAAACATGGGCGACGGAAATGCAAACGGAATGGTGTTCTACCTCCATCACTAATTAAATAAAATCCTAACTCGCCATTACCTGCTTCAATGGAATGATAAACTTCGCCTTTTGGTAAATCTACTTCTCCCATAATAATTTTAAAATGCCAGATGAGTGCTTCCATTTTGGTATACACATCTTCTTTTTTAGGCAAGTAATATTCAGGAACATCTGCATGAAAAATTTCTGCATCTGCACCTTTAAATTCTTGTACTTTTTTATAGGCTTGCTCAATGATGCTTAAGCTCTGCCACATTTCTTCGTTGCGCACCAAAAAGCGATCGTAATTATCGCCTGTTTTTCCTACTGGAATTGAGAAATTAAAATCTTCGTAACTGCTGTACGGGCTATGTACACGCACATCATAATCAACACCAGCTGCACGTAAATTAGGACCCGTAAATCCATAATTCAACGCACGCTCTGCACTGATAGCACCGCCGCCAATAGTACGTTCCATGAAAATTCTATTACGCGCAAACAAGCTTTCGAATTCTTTTAAAACCTTAGGATATTCTTTTAAGAATTTTTCGAGTTTTGTAAAAGCAGTATTGGTGAAATTTCTTTCGAATCCGCCAATGCGTCCAATATTAGTTGTTAAGCGAGAACCACAAACTTCTTCGTAAATTTCATAGATCAATTCGCGGTATTGCATTACGTATAAAAATCCTGTGTAAGCACCCGTATCAACCCCAACAATGGAGTTACAAATTAGGTGATCGGAAATACGCGCCAACTCCATAATAATAATGCGCAAATAATCTACGCGCTTAGGTGTTTTTACACCCAATAATTTTTCGCAGGTTAAATGCCATCCCATATTATTTAAGGGACTACTACAATAGTTTAAACGATCTGTAATAGGTGTTACTTGGTACAGTGGTCTGCGTTCAGCTAATTTTTCAAAAGCACGGTGAATGTATCCAACAGTTTGTTCTGTAGATACAATTTGTTCGCCGTCTAATTCCATGATATTTTGAAACACACCATGCGTTGCAGGGTGCGTAGGCCCTACGTTTAAAGTAGTGGTCTGCTTTTCAATAGATCCTTCTGGTAGCTTAATATGGTGTTGATGATGTTCTGTCATACCCAAACCCCAAGGGGCTTATTTATTTTTAGTTAATCAGCTTTATTGCTATCCTCTTCCAAACATTTGATCGTCTTTGTCTATCCGCGTTTGGTCTTCGAGCGGATACTCTTTTCTTAATGGAAAATAGTCCATCTCATCTACATTTAAAATGCGTTTAAGATTGCTATGTCCTATAAAATTAATTCCGTAAAAATCATAGGTTTCTCTTTCCATCCAGTTGGCAGCAGAAAATAATTTCGAAGCAGTATAAACATCTGGCGAAGCCACGCTAGTAAACACTTTAAAGCGAATACGCACATTGTCTTGCAAGTTGTGCAAATGATATACAACTGCTAATTCTCGGCCAATTTGGTCGGGAAAATTTACGCCGCACAAATCAGTTAAGAATTGAAAATTTAAATCTGCTTCATCGTACAAAAATTGTAAGACTTTCAAATTTTGATCTGTGGAAACTTCAAAATTGAGCATATCGTACAACACGCTGAAATTGGAAACTAGGTCGCCAAATTTTTCTGTTAATCGATGTTGAATGTGTTCGTTTGTTAATGCCATTTCAATTGAATTATTCTATTCCATAACTATTCATCAACGCCTTGTATTGATCGCTATTTCTACGTCTGATGCTTTCTTGACCAACCAGTTCCTGAATTTTCATAAACCCGTCTAAAATTGCTTCCGGACGAGGAGGACAACCTGGCACATATACATCCACCGGAATAATCTGGTCGATGCCTTGTAATACACTATAAGTATCAAAAATACCACCGCTACAAGCACAAGCTCCAACAGACAAAACCCAACGAGGTTCGGCCATTTGAAGGTATACTTGGCGTAAAACAGGGCCCATTTTTTTAGAAATTGTTCCCATTACCATTAATAAGTCGCACTGACGAGGCGAGAAACCTACTCTTTCCGATCCAAAACGGGCCAAATCGTAGTGAGAACCCATGGTAGCCATGAACTCAATTCCGCAACAAGAAGTTGCAAAAGGCAAGGGCCATAAAGAGTTTTTACGAGCCAACCCTACCACATCACTCAAACGGGCAGTAAAAAAGCCTTCGCCTGCGTATCCATCTGGTGCTTCTGCAACAGAAATAGCATCGGAAAGCTTTGCTTCAATAGGGTGCGTATTAAATCGAACCGGACGTGACATATAATCAGTTAATATTAAAAAATTAATCTTCCCACTGTAAAGCGTCTTTTTTTAGGATATAGATAAATCCTACCAAAAAGAAACCTACAAACATTAGTAAGGCGCTAAACCCAGCCCAACCAAGTTCTCTAAAGTTTACCGCATATGGATAAAAAAAGATAACCTCTACATCAAATAGCACAAAAAGAATTGCCACCAAGAAATATTTGATAGCCATTGGCTGACGGGCATTTCCATGGGTTTCAACCCCACTAGCAAAGTTTTCGAGCTTGTCTGCTGTTTTTCTTTTAGGGCCCAAAATAGCTGAAACCCCTATCATTGTTGCCACAAAGCCCGCGGCAAAAATCAGTTGAAGGCCAATTGGCAGATAATCAACAGCAGAATTTGATTCATTTACATCCAAAAAAAACGTCAACCCACTCATGAAATAAGAATTAGTGGCGCAAAAATAAGCCTGTATTGGTTACAAAAGAAAAACTCCTCAAAAAGAGGAGTCATTTCTTGTGTTTTTTTTGAAATTATTTGGCTGGAGTAGCAGATCCGCTAGTTTTTTTAGCTGGCGGCTTGCTGTAATAGTCAATATTTTTTTGAATTTCAGCTTTTACACCAACTGAATACTTATTATTTTCATCATTAGCATCTGGATAAAGCAATAACATACTATCTGCTACTTCTAGTGCTTTTTGACAAACTGCTAAGAACAATTCAACAGATTCAGATTTTTGGCCATCAGACTTGAATTTAAAATCTGGGCTTTGTTTGATGCCGTTGAATTTGTTAATGTAATACTTAATAGCAAAATACTTATTGAAGAATATATCTTTTTTATACTTCTCTTTGTTAACAACGGTGTAAACAGAATCAAGATAATGCAAGTACTCAACAGCAAGTCCATTAGTAGTGTCTGGATCTGAAGCAATAGCTGCTTTTCTGAAAAAAGAATAAGGTTGAGGTTTTTCTGGCATTGCCGCCATATATGCTTTTGCTAATTCAATTGTTTTAGCATAGTCTTTTGCATTTAATGCAGCAAGTGTCAATTTATAATGATCTACTTCTGCAACAGCGCCTTTTAAAGTAACTGCTTTTTGTAACCACTGTAATTGCTGAGCATACATTTTGGCTTTACCATAAATTTCTGCTGCTTGGTTCATGTAATTTAACTTGTTTACACGAGCAGTATCATTAGCAATTGCTTGCTCTAAAAATCCTACAGCTTGTGCTTCATTGCCTGGAAATTTAGACACCAATTTAACAGCTAAATCGTAGTCGGTAGCTTGAATATCTGCCTTGGCATTAAAGAAATTAATTACATTGTTTTTTGCTGAAACTGAATCACCTAAACGATCGTAGTTATAGGCATACAAAAGGCTCAAACGTGGCACTGCTGTTAGGCTTGAAGACTTTTCAATTTCTTTAGCTTTATCCAAAGACTCTTGGTATTTTCCTGCACGAAATAAATATTCTGCATAAAAGAAATCATTCACTGGATCTTTATCGGCATTCTTTAAAAAATCATCTAAATATGCTTTTGCTTTTACAACATCGCGATTAGAATAATAATTAAATAGTTCTAAATAAGGCGCTGGAAAACCAGGGTCTGCAGCAATGGCATTATTAAAAAATAATTCCAAGGATTCTTTGTTGTTTTGGCTTTGGTAAATTTTACCAATGCGCCACATAGCACGTGCATTTTTAGGATCGCGTGTGATGGCTTCTTGAAAAGACTTTACAGCTTCCCCACCATTTTCGCCACCCATTTTCAAATAACAAATACCCATGTTTAAAAAGATATCTGAATTGGTTAAATCTATAGATGCGGCTTGCTTGAGTTTTTCAATACCATAAGCAGGATCGCCAATGGTTGATCCACCTAAAGCATTGGCCATACCAATTGCATTTAAAATTATTGCACTTGGTTTGCCTTTGTTTTTTCCTTTTGTTTCGGTAGTGGTGGTAATAGCTTGCTCAAACTTTTGTTTGGCAGCGTTTACATTATTGCTTTCCAAAATATCTAAAGCACCTTGACCAACCCAAATCAACGGATCGTTCACACCATCTTGCAAAGCTTTTTGGTATAATGCTCTTGCAGCAGCTATGCCATCTTTAGACAACACTTCTCTGTTCTTAGCTACATTAGCTATCCCTAACCAATAAATGGCTTGTGGGTCTTTTGGATTGGCATCGTATGCCTTTTGTAATACCGCCTTCGCACTATTTATTTTATAGACGCTCTGCAATAGTTTGATGCCCTCAGGTACTGATTGAGCCATTGCGAACTGAACAACCATCAGTGCTGTTAACATCATCGAAACTGTCTTCTTCATTTGTTGATTTTTATAGTTATTGTGTTAATCTGAGTCTTTAATTTTTCCTGATCTTTTATTAAAATTCATTTTAGCAGGTACCAGGAGTGCCCTTTTAAAAATCAATTGTCCTCTTTCTAAACTTAAAAAATTCATAAACCCTGTTCCTAAGCCCGGTGCATTTTCTTTTAAAATATAATACATGGGTCTTGGTAATGGATACTGCGCATATGCAATGGATGCTTGAGATGGTTTTGCAAAATAACCCTTCTCTACACAACGCACACATTCAACCAATGCCAACCTAATCTTTTTCAAATTTTGTTGTTGCTGTGGATCATAACTATCCCCAACCCAACTTAATCCTACAAAACCTACTACATTTTCATTCTTCGATACTATGTCTATTACGTCTGCACTATTCTTTGATGCTACAACATTCGCACCAAAGCTCGCTCCTCGTAAAACAGAATCTTGTAAAAAACGAACCGTGCTGGTTGCGTTTTTTCCATCCATCACTGCTATTCTTTTGCTCTTTCCTGTTAAGATATTTTTTAAATCCGCCATTGAAAAAATGCTGTCCTTCGACGCTTGATTAACAATGACTGCCACTGCATCGTAAGCCATAATAGCAAACTGTGGTTGGTATCCTAAATTCGACTCAAAGAACGCTGTTTCCTTTTTAAATAATCCCCTGGCAATAATAATCATCCGGGTACTATCTTTTTGCAAATCTCTTAAACACTCCACTTCTGGCTTGTAAGATGCAATAATTTTTGTTTCGGGAAAAGAAGAATGATGAATTTTTATTTGTTCTTCTATTACCGGTTTAAAACTTTCATCTACACTTATATAAATAGTTCCTTTGTTTGGTGTATCTCTATCATCCACCACTTTTTGATTTTTACAAGCAAAAAGCAGCAAGAGCATAAAGTACAAAAAAACATATTTTTTCATTTGTCGCATCCCTTAATAATCTCTCTTAATACCTCTATACAAACGAAATCCACCATACAAAATACAAATCCCACCAAACAAATAGCGAAAGGTTGTATCAATCGATGAAATTTGATCGATTTTCAACCGCTCACTAAATAACATCACCACTGCCATTCCCAAAATAAGAACAGCCATGGCTAAGTCGTATGTCATGCGCATTAAAGTATAACTTTTTTGCTGTTTATCTCTAAAACTCTCTTGCATATAACACTTAGTTGAATGGGGATGGCAATTTAGGTAATAATTCTATTGAGAAAAGCAAAATCGGTCAGCAAATCAAAACAAAATGATTAATTATTATATAGATGCAGATTTTTAATGATTCCATAACCTTGAATCACTAAAATACTACTGCTTGTTAGCCTCAAAACCCAATTTCAGTTTACTTATATTTGCGTTCAAGTGAATTAATTATGAGCAAACCAAGTTTACCACAAGGCACCCGCGATTTTAGCGCAACTGTTGTGCGCAAGCGTAATTATATTTTTCAAACCATCAGAAATGAGTTTGAAAACTATGGCTTTCAACCTCTTGAAACCCCAGCTATGGAAAACTTAGACACCTTAATGGGTAAATATGGAGACGAGGGCGATAAATTGATTTTTAAGATTCTTAATAATGGTTTAGACAATCCTGCAAAACAAGAACAATCTAAACTTGCATTCGAAAAAGCACTAGACGGAAAGAACACTAAAGACTTAACAGAGAGAGCGTTACGTTACGATTTAACCATTCCCTTTGCCAGATATGTAGCCATGAATAACGGGCAATTAAATATGCCATTTAAACGCTACCAAATTCAACCCGTTTGGCGAGCCGATCGTCCGCAAAAAGGCCGCTACCGAGAGTTTTATCAGTGTGATGCAGATGTTGTAGGTAGTTATTCTTTATTAAATGAAGTAGAACTTGCCAATATCTATGCCACTGTTTTTAAAAAATTAGGTATTGATACAGTCATAAAAATCAATAGCCGAAAAATTTTAGCCGCATTAGCAGCATTTTGTGGAGGTACCGATAAAATGGTTGACATAACTGTTGCTATTGATAAATTAGATAAAGTAGGGTTAGATAAAGTAAAAGAAGAACTAAGCCTTCGCGGATTAACTGCCAACCAAATTCAAACGATTGAAACCTATTTAAATATTGAAGGGTCAAATACCGAGAAGCTTACACAACTCAAGCAATTATTATCTGGTAACGAAACAGCTAGTGCCGGTATTGCAGAAATTGAATACGTATTAAATTATCATGCAAATACTTTTGTAGGCCAGCACTTACAAGCAGATTTTACCCTAGCAAGGGGTTTGAATTATTATACTGGACTCATTTTTGAAGTAAAAGCCAACCAAGTTCAAATGGGCAGCATTGGTGGTGGCGGCAGGTACGATGATTTAACAGGCAGCTTTGGTGTGCCAAATGTTCCAGGTGTGGGAATCTCTTTTGGCGTAGACCGTATATATGATGTGATGGAAGAATTAGCGCTATTTCCTGCTGAAGTTCAAACCGGAACCAAAGTATTGTTTTTTAATTTAGGCGAGGCCGAAAGCAAAGCTGCGTTTGGTTTAATGCAAGAATTAAGGGAACAAAATATTGCTTGTGAACTGTTTCATGAAAACGCCAAGTTCGAAAAGCAGTTTAAATATGCCGATAAAAAACAAATTCCTTACGCCGTTATTATAGGCAGTAAGGAATTGTTGGAAAATACGTTGGTAGTTAAAAACTTAGTAACTGGCGAACAAACACCACTAGCTAATAACGAATTGCTTTCTTTTAACTTTTAATATTGGTTGACGATCCATTAAATATGTAGTACTTGTTAGTTCTTGTTTAGTGCCTACCATATGGTATCCCATCACATCAATTACAACTCCGGTAATTTTTTTGTCGGCATTTCTAATATACTTGCCAGTGCCTTGGTATTCAGGTATACTGAATGAATCTTCGGCAATTTTTTCTAAAGTACCCGTGCCTTGAGACGAAGAAAAACTCAATTTTCCCTTCTCAACAGTTACTGCCACATAAGCAACAATGCTTCCTTCTGGAAAAATAAATTTACCTGCATATTCTTTTAAAGCAAGGGTGTCTTGGGCTTTGATACTTGTACCAATTGCAATCAATGCAATCAATAAAAAACTAATTTTTTTCATGTTTGGTTATTTTTAAATGGGCAATTCTAATGGTACGCAAAATAATAATATTTTATATAGGTTAAGATATCTGTTTAACAAATAATCCTTAAGATTTTGAGCAGATGTATCAATTTATAAGAAAATTAGCTTAAACAAATCGCCAAAAGGTATCTTTGCATTATGAATGAGGGATTAAAAAACATCCGTCTGCTCAGTTTGGCAGACTTAGAAAAATATTTTGAAGCCATTGGAGAAAAGAAATTCAGGGTAAAACAAGTACACGAATGGCTATGGCAAAAACACGCGCACAGCTTTGATGATATGACCAATATTAGCAAGGAGTTGCGTACTAGATTGAGCAAAGAATTTTCATTGCCTGCACTAAAAGTAAACTTAACTCAGGTGAGTGAAGATGGTACTATCAAATCGCGTTTTAAAACATTTGATGGACATATGATTGAAGGCGTTTTAATTCCTACCGCCGAAAGAAAAACAGCCTGCGTTTCATCGCAAGTGGGTTGCAGTTTAACTTGTAAGTTTTGTGCAACAGGAACCATGGAACGTAAACGCAATTTAACCTTCGATGAAATTTACGATCAAGTTGTTTTAATCAATAAAGAATCAGAAAAAGTTCACCAACAAAAACTCACCAATATCGTTTTCATGGGAATGGGCGAACCATTAATGAATTATGGTAATGTATTAAAAGCAATCGACAGAATTTCTGCAGAAGATGGATTGTTTATGAGTCCAAAAAGAATTACGGTTTCAACTGCTGGTGTGGCCAAACAAATTAAACAACTTGGCGACGATAAAGTACGTTTTAAATTGGCCGTATCCTTACACGCAGCAAATGATAAAAAACGAAATGAAATCATGCCAATTAATGAAAGCAATAATATTGCTGTATTAATTGAAGCTTTAAATCATTTTTACAAACAAACGCAAAACGAAATAACTTTTGAATATATTTTATTCAAAAATTTCAATGATACATTAAAGGATGCCGAAGAGTTGGTAAAAATTTATAGACAAGTACCTGCCGACTTAATTAATATTATTGAATACAACCCTATCGATACATTTAGATTAACCAAACCCGACGAAGCAGTTACAGAACAATTCATGAACTACTTAGAAAAAAATCGGGTTAATTCACGCTTGCGTAAAAGCCGCGGAAAAGACATAGATGCCGCTTGCGGACAGTTGGCTAATAAGTCGGCGAATAAATAAATCAGCATTAGCTAGCCTTCTCTGATTTACTTTTTTTTATCAATCTGGTACGGGTTGTTTTTTTGATGCGTATCCCCCCAAAATTTGCTCCAAAAAGCTTGTTCTGCTGAATTAGCTTAGCTTTGCAATTCCTGTTGAAAAACAGCAAAATAGAAAATTATGCAAAAACGTTCCGACAATTTCGACAAGTTTGCCAATAAAAAGAAAGGCAGCGCCATTAAAGAAGAGTATCGCCAAGAGAAAAAAAGAGGCAAAGCAGACGCAAGAGCCGCTGGCGAAGCACTCCGACTAAAAAAGAAAAATGCCAAATTAGGTATAGTAACTGAAGAGCCTAAAAAGTTCAATTCCCGCGGACCAAAACGCGCACCAGGAGCCAATAGAGAAGAATTTAAACAACGTGTTGCCGCAGGTGGAAGACCAAGCACAGGTAAACCAATATCAAACAGAGCAGAAAATACGCGACCAGGAAAACCAGTAGCAGAAAATGCAGAAGTACGTTTACCTCGAGCAGAAGGAAAGCCAATTTCAAAAGCAGACCGTCCACAAATAGATAGTAATTCTCCCGACATCATCATGCCATTAAATAAGTTTATAGCGCATTCAGGTGTATGTGGTAGAAGAGAAGCTGCCGAATTAGTAAAGACCGGAAAAGTAAGTGTGAACGGCGATAAAATTTTTGAACCAGGATACAAAGTTTCGGGTAAAGACAAAATTATTGTAAAAGGAAAAGAAGTTTTTTTACAAAAGAATTCGGTATACATTTTAATGAATAAGCCGAAAGATTTTATTACCACAGCAAGTGATCCGCAGGGAAGAAAAACAGTGATGGATATTGTAAAATCTGCTACACAAGAAAGGGTATATCCAGTGGGTAGATTAGATAGAAACACAACAGGTGTTTTACTATTAACCAATGATGGAGAGTTAGCGCAAAAATTAACACATCCATCTTACGAAATAAAAAAAGTATACGAAGTAACACTTGATAAACCAGTTACTAAAAAAGACTTAGAGTCAATACTAACGGGCGTTACACTAGAAGATGGACCTGTACAAGCAGACTCAGTAGCTTATGCAGATGCAAAAGATAAAACAGTAGTAGGTATTGAAATTCATAGTGGCCGTAACAGAATTGTACGCCGTATTTTTGAACACTTAGGATACGATGTAAAAAACCTAGACCGTGTGATGTTTGCCAACCTAACCAAAAAAAATGTAGAGCGTGGCAAGTTTCGTTTCTTGGCAGAAAAAGAGGTAAGGCTCTTGAAATTTATGAACAAATCATTTGTACGTAAATCAAAGAATGCACTGAATGATCCTTTTGAATAACCGTATTAGATAGCCACATGCAACTCGACATAATTATTGACAACGACCAATTTATTGCCATCAATAAACCATCTGGATTATTAAGTATTCCGGATAGGTTAGGCAAGGATATTTCTTTAAAGGATCTCTTAAAACAAAAATACGAATCGATCTATACGGTGCACCGATTAGACCGAGATACTAGTGGCGTAATTGTGTTTGCAAAAACCGAAGAAAGTCACAAAGAATTGTCGGCCTTATTTGAAGGACGATCAATGGAAAAATATTATGTAGGATTGGTTTACGGAAATATGATGACACCAAAGGGAAGCATTGATGCACCCATTATGGAACATCCAGGCAAAGCCACAAAAATGCTCACACATGCCAATGGAAAAGTTTCATTAACCGATTATGAAGTGCTAGAAACATTTAGATCTTACTCTTGGGTAAAGTTTCAAATTCATACCGGACGTACACACCAAATACGCGTACACATGCAGCATATAGGCCATAGCATTGTTTGTGATGCAATTTATGGAGATGGTCAACCAATATTGTTATCGGCCTTAAAACGCAATTTTAAATTGGCCAAAATAGCCGACGAAGAAAGACCCATACTAAACCGCCTAGGCCTTCATTCGCAATTATTAAAATTCACTTTAGGCGATACAGCATATGCGCTTGAAGCCGAAGTTCCAAAAGATTTAAGGGCTGTTTTGCAGCAGTTGCGGAAGTGGAAGGGGTAATTTAATCTATGCAAATGTAATATTTTATATTACATTTGCATAGATGATTGATAGATTAATAGAAAATAAAATCAAGGAAGCACTACAACGAAGCCCATCAGTAGCACTAATGGGTCCAAGACAAGTAGGCAAAACAACTATTGCTATTACTATTTCAGCATCTACGCCTTCTATTTATTTAGACCTTGAAAATAGATTAGATCTGCAAAAAGTAAATGACATTCATTCATTTCATGATGCCAATAGAAGCAAACTAATTATTTTAGACGAAGTTCAAAGATTACCTGAAATATTCGCTTCATTAAGAGGTATTATTGATCAAGAAAGAAGAATTGGAAATAAATTTCAACAATTTCTTTTTTTAGGATCAGCCTCAATTGATTTATTAAAACAATCCAGCGAATCTTTAGCAGGAAGAATTTCTTATATAGAAATGTACCCGATTAATTTGCTTGAATTTAATGAATTGAATACGCTTTGGCTACGCGGCGGTTTTCCCGAAAGTCTTTTAGCTACATCTAATAACAATAGTGTTGATTGGAGGAGGGATTTTATAAAAACCTATTTAGAAAGAGATATCCCTCAATTAGGCCCAAGAATTCCTGCTGAAACTTTAGAAAGGTTTTGGACGATGTTAGCGCATCATCAAGGATCAGTAATGAATGCAGCAAACTTGGCAAGAAATTTAGATTTGTCGGGCGTAACTATTTCGCGCTATTTAGATTTAATGACAGATTTATTGCTGGTAAGAAAATTAAAACCTTGGACTTTTAATATTGGAAAAAGATTGGTGCGATCTCCAAAAATTTATGTGCGAGATAGTGGTATCTGCCATGCATTATTAGATATTTCAAATTACAATCAATTATTAGGTCACCCAGTGGTAGGTGGCAGTTGGGAAGGATTTGTAATTGAAAATCTATTATCAATTGCACCCGCAAATGTTCAAGCCTACTATTATGGAACTCCCGGTGGAGCTGAGATAGATTTGTTACTTGTATTTTCTGGAGTAGAAAAATGGGCTATTGAAATAAAACGAAGTTCCGCTCCATCTATTAAAAAGGGATTTTATATTGCTTGCGATGACGTACAACCAGATAAACGGTTCGTTGTATATGCTGGTACAGATGAGTTTTCATTAGGCACAAACACAACCGCCATTTCTCTTATTGGATTAATGCAACTATTGAAAAACAAATAAAAAATATAAAACACAACATTTTTTACTTAGCTGGCACTTGCGTTTGCGCTTTTACTTGGTTCACAATATCTAATTGCAAACTATCAATACTACTAGCAACAAATACTACTTCTTGGTGTGGTAAATTACTTTTTTCAATTATCTGTTTGATGGCTCCTAAATTTTGATAGTGCTTGTTTAAAGCTGCTTCAGAAAATTTAAGTGTAAAATATTTATCAGCTTTAAAAGAAACTAAAGCTATTAAGCAGATGCCTGCAATGATTAGTATTGATTTTTTCATAGGGTAATTTTGGTGTAAAATAAATAAAATATTAAATGCGCTATTGACTAAAGAGATTTATTTTATCCAAGTTGAATAATAATCCCCTGAAGCCCATAGTCTTCCTCCAGCTGCAGAATATGTTGGAAGCCAATGAACTCCATCGGCTCTACCATTTGAATGATACATATTTGGCCAACCATTAGCAACGCCAGTAGTAATGTGCCAGTACCAAGTACTTGAACCAGAACTAGCCACAAATGAGGAATAAGTTGCATTATAATGCCAAGTTCCTTGTCCATTATTTGAAAAATCCGTACTTCTTAATGATATGATTGGCTTGCTATCAGTAGAAGTTGTAACATTTTGAATTTTATTACTACTAGGTCCTGAACGCAATTGTACTATAGTAGAAATTTTAGCAAGTGCTATAACTGTCGTTCTAGGCAAATAACCAAGAGAATTTATTGATGAAACAATAGATACTTCTGGGGAAGCCAAATTTCCACCACTTGCATTAAGTAACATCCACCCCCCACCATCAGTTGTCATATCTGCATAGATCTGAAAGGCCGCTCCTGCATTAATGTTCGAATTAGCAATCCAATATAATCCGTCTGTTGAAGATGGATAATCTTGTTTAATTTGCAACGCACTAGTACCTGCAGTTGCGCTAGTTAAACCATCTTTTAATTTAATCACTTTCCCCTTTACAAAATTACTTGTAGATCCAGATAAAGAAAAACTGGTTAGAGTTCCGTTCAGCGCATTTGCTGTTTTGTCGATAACGGTAGTAATTGCAGTATTATTACCACCTGCTATACCTTGGTTGAAGGTATAATAAGCTATCAATCCCGTTTCATTACCCATCAATTCATTATTCATATTAGTTTGAATTTGGTTTTGCGTGCGGGCAACATTCCAAATTCTAACATCTTCCATCGTCCCATCAAATGACTCTCCATTCTGACTTAAAGTAAGTTGACTATTAGATTGGCCGGCAATAGTTCCAGTCCAATGAGTGTCTGAAATTAGGTTTCCATCCTTATAAATTTTTATATCATCGGCAGGATCATCAAATACGAAAGCAATATGCTGCCAAACTCCAACAACAACCGTATTATTAGGCGTAACAGCGGCGCCTAGGTCTCCAGACAAAACCACTGCAATCGCATTAGTAGAGCCGGCTTTACCTCCAAAAAAATATCCAGTTGGCCAATTTCTATGTACTAATCTATCCCAGCCAAAAACACCCATATCACGATTAGGCTTAATCCATAACTCAATTGTCATTGAGCTAGTAATATTGAATTTTGAATTTGTACCGCAATCTACAAAGTCATTATTTCCTATAAAATCCAACGCATTAGAAATAGTTCCTTCATCGATATATTTCGAATTAAAAACTCCATGATAAGCAGGCAAAATTATTTGCGCAGAAGCTAAACTGCAGATCCAAAAAAATAATCCTGTTATAAAATATTTCATACTCATTTAGTTAAATTCAAAGGACCAGTAGTGTATTCCAACTTTCTTTACAAGAATTATTTATTGCATATCACCAGCACTAATAAAAGTAGTACTTGATAATGCGATTATTGTAACAATTGCATTAGTGCCTGCGGTTTTGGTAAAGCTACTTCTATTGCTAATGGTCGTACCAGAGGTTGTTAGTGTTACTAAACCTGAACCTAATTGCACAATCATACAGTTGAACCCAGTAAATAAAGTAGGAACAGTAAGCGTAATTGCAGAGGAATTGTTTAATGTTATAATTTTTCCGTTATCTTCTGTTGTAAGTTGGTAAGTTGTGCCCGTTTGAGTATTCATATTGGCAGCGAAACCTGAAATTTTAGATGTTGTTGTATTTCCGCCAATTACTTCCCCAGAAAATGTTTTTGTACCTGCAAATGTTTGTGCACCAGTTGTAACAATACCCCCATTAGTTCCATCAGCTGGGGCTAAGCTTAACACACCAGATGCAATGCTTGCGCCATTTACATTTGAGATCCCAATTGATCCTACACTAATAGCAGTAGGAGTTGCCCATGTTAATGTTCCACTCCCAGTTGTACTCAAAACTTGATTAGCAGACCCATGTGTATTTGGATAAGTAACCGTTCCTGCTGTTAGTGTTCCACTTGTTTTAACATTTGTTACACTACTATTCCCTAATTGAATTGTATTACTTGCTGTTACAATAGCTCCACTTCCTATAGCAGTTGCATTAATTAAATTATTAACTGAAACGTCTGAATTTTTACCAATTGTTGTATTATCACTTCCAGATGTATTAGTTAAACCAGAATTATAACCTATTGATGTATTTCCAGAACCTGTGTTTGAAAAAAGGGAAGACACACCAATCGCAGTATTGTTAGAACCTAATGAGTTTGAATAAAGGGAAGCATATCCATATGCAGCATTATTTGAACCTGATGTGTTTGAATAAAGGGAACTGACGCCATTAGTAGTATTAAAATTACCTAATGTATTTGAATAAAGAGCATACCGTCCAATACCAATATTGTTAGACCCTGATGTATTTGAATAAAGTGTAAAATATCCATTTGCAGTATTGTCAGAACCTGTTGTATTTGAATAAAGAGAGAAATAACCATTTGCAGAATTATTAGACCCATCTGTGTTTGAATAAAGTGCATAAAACCCATTTGCAGAATTAGTAGATTTATTTCCACCACCTAATCCAACAGTTAAGCCGTTAACAGTTAAATCTGAATTAAATATTTTAGCACCTGCAAATGTTTGCGCTGCAGTTGTAACAATTCCTCCATTAGTTCCATTAGCTGGCGCTAAGTTTATAACACCCGATGTAATGCTTGCGCCATTTACATTGGAGCTCCCAATTGATCCTATACTAATAGCGGTAGGAGTTGTCCATGTTAATGTTCCACTCCCAGTTGTACTCAAAACTTGATTAGCAGACCCATGTGTTTTTGGATAAGTAACCATTCCTGCTGTTAGTGTTCCACTCGTTTTAACATTTGTTACATTGGTATTTCCTAATTGAATTGCATCAGTTGCTTCAACAATTGCTCCACTACCTATTGCTGTTGCATTATATAAATTATCTGTTAACACATCTGCTCCTGAACCTATAGCGGTGTTTGATGAGCCAGTTGTATTTGCATTTAAAGCCTCAATACCAATTGCTGTATTATTCATACCTGAAGTATTACCAAATAAAGCTCGATAACCATTTGCAGTATTGTTATTGCCATTGCTATAATATAAAGACATATATCCAGTTGATGTATTATAAGAACTGGTTATGTTATTTGCCAATGCCTTCCATCCAATTCCAGTATTTTCTGTACCTGATGTATTATTTGCTAAAACACTCATACCAAATACAGTATTAAAAGTTCCAGAAGTATTATTAAGTAATCCATTGTAGCCTACTACTGTATTATTTACATCATTCCCTGGTCCCTTACCAACTATTAAACCATTAACACTTAAATCTGAATTAAAAAATTTAACCCCACCAATTGTTTGATCAGTTGTTAAATCCACAAAGTTTTGAGTTATAGATCCTGTTCCTCCATTACTAATAGGTAAAGCACCAGTTACTTTGCTTGTTAAATCTATTAAGCCCACTAACATATCGTTGGTCACTACACCATTTGCTATTGTTGTTGCATTTCCAATAGAAGTAACATGGCCAGTTAAATTTGCATTAGTTGCATTGGCTGCTGTTACAAATTCAGTAGTTGCTAAAGCAGTAGTATTATCCCCTACAACTTGCGTAACCCCAATTGTTCCTGATGGTAAAGTTGGGGCTCCTGTAAATGTTGGTGAGGCAAGATTTGCTTTTAGCGCTAGGCTTGCTGTTACATCTGTTGAATTTGATTTTAAATCTAATGCAGTTTGTGTAGCAGTGCTAATTGGTTTTAATAAATCAGTTGTA
>Ga0194047_10000025_pt1 | contig 140581 bp, 121 predicted proteins | sample JunL225m_MetaG_2_FD_160070 | JGI IMG/M metagenome (GOLD analysis project Ga0194047, IMG submission 160070) | Anoxic zone freshwater microbial communities from boreal shield lake in IISD Experimental Lakes Area, Ontario, Canada - Jun2016-L221-5m | ecosystem: Environmental > Aquatic >... | reverse complement strand
TGCGGCAACAACACAATTAGGTACGCATGGCATTTTGCATGGTAGTAAAAGTATAGTGATGCAAACAAAGGATGGTCAAGTGGTAGAACCACATAGCATTTCTGCTGGTTTGGATTATCCTGGAATTGGACCCTTACATGCTTATTTATATGAAAGCAAAAGAGGTACTTTTTTAAGTGCCACCGATGAGGAGGCTTTGGCTTCTGCTTTTCATATTTCAAAAACGGAAGGAATTATTCCTGCATTAGAAACCGCACACGCTTTTTCGGTTTTGCCAAAGTTGAATTTAAAACCAACGGATGTGGTGGTGGTATGTTTAAGTGGAAGAGGCGATAAGGATTTAGATACCTACATGAAATACATTAAAGATTAAAGCATTACAATTATGTCAAGGTTAGAAATATTATTCCAAAAGCAATCAAAGCGGGTTTTAAATGTGTATTGCACTGCGGGCTATCCAAATTTAAATAGCACACTGCCCGTTATGGAAAGTTTACAAAGCAATGGGGCCAATATTATAGAATTAGGCATGCCTTATAGTGATCCTTTGGCGGATGGCGAAGTTATTCAGTCTAGCAGCCAAATGGCATTAAATAATGGGATGACGATAGAAGTTTTGTTTGAACAACTAAGCAGCATGCGCAATACCATTCATTTACCTGTGGTGTTGATGGGGTATATGAATCCGATTTTACAATATGGGTTTGAGGCATTTTGTAAAAAAGCAAAACAAGTTGGTATTGATGGACTCATTTTACCTGATTTGCCTTTGTATGAATTTGAAAATGGGTATGGAAAAATTATTTCGGAGAATGGGTTGGATTTTATCTTTTTAGTAACACCCGAAACGCCCGAAACAAGACTTAGAAAACTTGATAGTTTAAGCACTGGATTTTTATATGCAGTAAGTTCTTCTGCTACTACTGGTAAGGACAAAGATTTTTCTAAAGTAGCACAATATTTACAACGTATCACCTCGATGGGTTTAAAGAACCCTATTTTGGTAGGATTTGGAATCAAAGACAAAGAAAGCTTTGACGCTGTTAATGTATATACCAATGGTGCCATTATTGGGTCGGCTTATATTAGTGCATTATTAAAAGGGGGTGACATTGAGCAATGCACAAAGCAATTTTTAAATGAAGTATTAGGTAATTAAAATAGAATGAGAATAGTTATCATACAATACAACGCGGGCAATATTCAATCTGTACTTTATGCATTGGAGCGAATAGGAGTGTCGGCCATTGTTACTGATCATGCAGATTTGATTCAAACTGCCGATAAAGTTATATTCCCAGGAGTAGGGGAAGCCAGTACTGCAATGCAATATTTAAAAGAGCGAAAACTAGATACACTTATTAGTGAATTAAAACAACCTGTTTTAGGTATATGCTTGGGGATGCAATTAATGTGCAAGCATTCCTGTGAAAATAATACCCCCTGTATGGGCATTTTTGATGAACAAGTACAACTATTTTCAAGTTTGGATCCAAAAATAAAAGTACCCCAAATGGGATGGAATAATATACATCATTTAAAAACGAGTTTATTCACTGGGGTGCCAGAAGATAGTTATGCCTATTTTGTACATGGCTATTATGCAACAATAGGTACTCATACCATTGCAACTACTGATTATATCCAGCCCTATAGTGCTGCATTACAAAAGGATAATTTTTATGGAGTACAATTTCATCCTGAAAAGTCGGCCATTATCGGCGAACAAATTTTAAAAAACTTTATCACAATTTAATATTACAACCCAACAATGCAAATTATTCCAGCCATAGATATTATTGATGGTAAATGTGTCCGATTAACAGAAGGAGACTATACGCAAAAAAAAATTTACAATGAAGATCCATTGGAAGTGGCAAAGGCTTTTGAGGGAATTGGATTAATGCGCTTGCATTTAGTGGATTTAGATGGAGCGAAAGCTGGACAGGTAGTCAATTGGAAAGTATTAGAAAAAATTGCCAATGGAACAAAATTAAAAATTGATTTCGGAGGAGGGATTAAAACCGAACCAACTTTAAAAACAGTGATGGATGCAGGAGCTACTTTTGCAACAATTGGAAGTTTAGCTGTCAAAAGCCCTGATTTATTTCAAGAATGGATCGCTCGATTTGGCGCACCCATTTTTATGTTGGGCGCAGATGTAAATGAGGAGAAAATTGCCATTGGCGGTTGGCTAGAAAAAACAAACATCACTGTATTTGATTTTGTTAAATTATATATGAATAAGGGAGTAACACAAATATTTTGTACCGATATACAAAAGGATGGCAAACTACAAGGCCCTTCTATAGCGCTTTATAAAAAGATATTAGAACAATTCCCTTCATTACATTTAATTGCAAGTGGGGGCGTGAGCTGTTTAGATGATTTAATTGAGCTTGAAGAGATAGGTTGTACTGCCGCTATTGTAGGGAAAGCGATCTATGAAAATAAAATAACCATTTCGGAATTAGCTAATTTTAATTAGCGATTAAATTAAACTATGTTAACCAAACGAATAATACCTTGTTTAGATATTAAAGACGGCCGAACGGTAAAGGGGGTCAACTTTGAGCAATTGCGCGATGCGGGCGACCCCATTGAATTAGGGGCATTGTATGCAAGTCAAGGTGCTGATGAATTGGTTTTTTTAGACATTACGGCTACTATTGAAAAGCGCAAAACCCTAAGTGAATTGGTTAATAAAATTGCACACCGTATCAATATTCCATTTACTGTAGGTGGAGGTATAAAAACAGAGGAGGATGTAAGTATATTATTACAAAATGGTGCAGATAAAATTTCAATTAATACAGCAGCTTTTTTAAACCCTAACATCATACAAAGTTTTGCAAAAAATTTTGGTAGTCAATGTGTGGTATTAGCCATTGATACCAAATGCGAGTCAGATGGCCAATGGTATGTATATTTAAATGGAGGTCGTCAAAAAACTGATACCTTAACGACAGAATGGGCAAAGAAGGCAGTAGACTTAGGTGTGGGTGAAATTTTATTAACTTCTATGAATCATGATGGCACCAAAAAAGGGTTTGCTTTAGATATTACAGCTACCTTATCAGAAAGTTTGTCGGTGCCCATTATTGCATCAGGAGGCGGTGGGAATGAAACTCATTTTTATGATGTATTTACCAATGGAAAGGCAGATGCTGCCTTAGCTGCAAGTATATTTCACTATAAGGAATTAGCGATACCTACTTTAAAAAATTATCTACACGAAAAAGGAATACCCATTAGATTATAAACTTTATTTAATTTTAATTATGAATATCAATTTTACAAAATATGCAGATGGACTCGTGCCTGCAATCATTCAAGATGCACAAACCAAAACAGTATTAATGTTAGGTTTTATGAATCAGGCTGCAATAGATCTAACTGTGTCAGAAAAAAAAGTAACCTTTTTTAGTCGAACCAAAAATAGATTATGGACCAAGGGGGAAGAAAGCGGCCATTACCTTCATTATATAAGTATGGAAGTAGATTGTGATCAAGATACTTTGCTAGTTCAAGCGAATCCATCTGGTCCAGTTTGTCATAATGGAACTGCTACTTGTTGGGGCGATGAGGATGCAAGGTCCTTTTTACCCCAACTTGAATCCATAATTGCAGAACGAAAAAATGCAGATCCAGCTTCTTCCTATGTGGCAAGTTTATTTGAAAAGGGAATCAATAAAATTGCTCAAAAAGTAGGGGAGGAAGCAGTTGAATTAGTCATAGAGGCAAAGGATAGTAATCATGATTTGTTTTTAAATGAGTCAGCGGATTTATTATTTCATTACCTTATACTACTTCAAGCAAAGGGATATCAACTTAGTGATGTTAGTGAAATTTTAAAACAAAGGCATAAAAACTAAATTGCCTATCTTTACCAACTGAAATTTAAAAAAAATAAAATGAAGAAATTTATTCTTGCTGTAATTGTTCTTTTTGCATGCAACCACTTAATGGCACAAAAAAGTATCTTAATCAAAGGCGATTTGAAAAATATACCTGATAGCACGTTAGTGACTTTATTAGATGGCATGGCAAACAAGGAAGTGTCTACTGATAAAGTGATTAAAGGGAAATTTACTTTAAAAGGAACAACGCCCATTACTTCTTTTTTTATTATTAGTTTTAGTAAAATGACTGCTAAACTTCCTTTATTTATAAGTAACGATGCACTCAAGATTACAGGAGATATTACGTTGCCTAACAATATTGTTTATGAAGGTTCTGCAAGCCATGCTATTTATATGTCCTATATGAAAGTGTTAAATCCTAAAATGGAAGGATATTTTAAAATTTTAACAGCTATACAATCTGAAAAAAATACTAAAACAAAAGATTCACTTACGCAACTTGCGGAAGTTCAATCAAAAGATTTAGTGGTAACATATGAAGTGATGAGTAAAAAGTATGCTCAGTCCCCTGTAACTACTTTTTTCTTATTTCAATATGCTAATATTTTTCCAGCTGTGAAGGAAAAACTAGGTACTTATTTTGATCAATTACAAGGGGATGCTAAAAAAGGCCCTTTTGCTGAAATACTAGGTAAAACATTGCAATCAATTGGTTTTGGTGCTATCGGATCAAATATGCCAGAATTCAAGCAAAATGATGTGAATGGGAATCCTGTTAGCTTATCATCTTTTAAAGGGAAATATGTATTAGTTGATTTTTGGGCAAGTTGGTGTGGTCCTTGTCGCGCCGAAAATCCAAATGTTGTGAAAGCTTATAATGAGTTTAAAAATAAAAACTTTACCATTTTAAGTGTCAGCTTAGATCAGGATAAAGCTAAGTGGCTGGATGCCATCCAAAAAGATGGTTTAACATGGACGCATGTGAGCGATCTGAAATATTGGAACAATGCTGTTGCCCAACAGTTTGGCATTCAGAGTATTCCTGCTAGTTTCATTATAGATCCAACTGGAAAAATAATTGGAAAGGATTTAAGAGGAGAGGAATTAAGAAATTTTCTAATTCAGAATTTAAAATAAAAATTTTAGCTTTCTTTCTAAAAAGCCTTGAATCACTTCAAGGCTTTTTTATATTCAGCTTCATCGAAACCTAGAGCAATCACTTTATCATTGCTTTCAATCAAAGGTCTTTTTATGATGGAGGTTTTTTCGATCATTAAAGCGATGGCGGCTTTTTGGTTGGTGATTTTAGATTGTAGTTCAGGAGATAATTGTCGCCAAGTAGCCCCTTTTTTATTGAGTAAGGCTTCCCATCCTACTTGTTTACTCCAATTGGTTAAAGTGCCAACCGTAACGCCTAATTTTTTGTAGTCGTGAAATTCATATCCCACTTTATTTGCTTTTAACCAATCTAATGCTTTTTTAACTGTGTTACAATTAGGAATCGCATATACTTTTATGGCACTCATTCGATTTATTTTATGTATTTTTTGCCCAGCCAGCTTTGTGAAATGGGCTGAAGCCAATTTGCTTCCATGTCTGCTTTGGTTGCTACTAAATTATTAAAATATAAGCTGTCTTTTTCTAACAATCCATTTTCAATCGCATAAGCCACTTGTGCAATAGGGATGGTTTGAACTTTATCTTTCACCCAAAATGCTAATAGTTCACGATTAAACATTTGTAAATTAAATCGTTTTTCAATTTCTTTAATGATATGCACCGAGCTGTCTGTGCTACAACCACCGACGCCGGTTTGTGATTCATCCGCCATGAGTATGATAAACTGACCATATAAAATAGTCGCAAATCCTTTTACTTGAGCGCCATGACTTTTCCAGATATCAGTAAAATCTTCTAAAATGGTTTCGATTTCAAAAATTTCCACCATAGAAAACAATCTGTTGGATTGATATATCCATACTTTTGATTGTGGATGAAAATTTGCGGGTAGTATATTAGGTAAGTGAACTGTCATTATGATTAATTTATTGAATGGCTTTTTCTATGATTTCGGCAATGTCTAAAACAGAGGTATTCATATCCTCATCTCTATTTTTAATGCCATCGGTTAACATGGTATTACAAAAAGGACAGGCACTTGCAACAAAATCCGATTTTGTTTCAATGGCTTCATCAGCTCTTTCTGTATTAATTCTTTTATCTCCTTTTTCTTCTTCCTTAAACATTTGAGCGCCACCTGCGCCACAACATAAGCCTTTGGATTTACATCTTTTCATTTCGCGTAATTCCATATCTAAGCTTTCTAATACTTTTCGAGGGGCTTCGTATATTTCATTGGCCCTACCTAAATAACAACTATCATGGTAAGTAATTGATTTTCCTTTCCATTCATTACTGTCTAGTATTTTTATTTTTCCTGAGGAGATCAATTCTTCTAAAAATTGGGTATGATGTATGACGTCATAATTTCCACCCAATGCAGGGTATTCATTTTTTAAGGTATTAAAACAATGTGGGCATGTAGTGACAATTTTTTTTATTTGATAGCCATTCAAAACTTGGATATTCTGATAAGCCATCATTTGAAACATAAATTCATTACCAGCTCGCCTTGCAGGATCGCCTGTGCAAGATTCTTCCTTTCCTAATATAGCGTAACGAATTCCTGCCTTATCTAATATAGTAGCAAAAGCCTTTGTGATTTTTTGAGCGCGTTGATCAAAACTACCTGCACAACCCACCCAAAATAATATCTCAGGTTGCTCTCCATTTGCAGCCATTTCGTCCATTGTCAATACCTTCATATATTTATTTTTATACCTGTTTTGTCCAAGCATCCCGATCATCGGGAGCAAATTTCCAGGGTGCAAAATTATTTTCTATATTACTAAACATGCCATTCCATTCTTGAGGTGCATTACTTTGCTCCATGACCAATGATCTTCTTAATTCCATAATGATATCCAAAGGAGAAATACTGATAGGGCATTCTTCTACACAGGCATTGCATGTAGTGCATGCTCTTAATTCCTCCACACTTATATAATCATGTAATAATGTTTTACCATCTGGAATAAACTGTTTGTTTTGTTGGATATTTTTTGAAATTGATTCAATCCGATCACGGGTCGCCATCATTATTTTACGAGGACTTAATAATTTACCTGTACTTGTAGCCGGGCAAGCTGTTGAACATCTTCCACATTCAGAGCAGCTATAGGCATCCATTAAATTTTTCCAACTTAATTCTGTGGCTTCTTTGGCTCCAAAACTTTCAGGTGCTAATGCATCGGTTGGTGCTAATTCGGGTTGCATTGCATACAATACCTCATTTTGTATAGCGGGCATATTGTGCATGATTCCTTTTGGAATGAGTGGTGCATAATAAGCATTAGGAAAAGCTAATATAATATGTAAGTGCTTTGAATAAGGCAGATAGTTCATGAAAGCATAGATACCTATAATATGCAGCCACCATGCTGACTTTTCGATCAGGTATAAGGTTGGTTCAGTATAAAGTAACCATGGGCTAATTTTACTTGAAATAGTAAATTGATAACTTGTGTCGGTGGCATTCATGAGTAAAAACAAACTCATTAATATAATTTCTGCAATTAAAATATAATTGGCATCCGAACTTGGCCAGCCATTTAAGTCCTTACTTATGAATCTTTTTATTTTTAAAATATTTCGACGAACTAAAAATATAATACAAGCAATGATTACTAAGAATGCTAAAATTTCAAAACAATTAATGAATTGTTTGTAGTAATTTCCTAAGGGTTGCGCTAAAATACGATGAGTGCCCAATAGGCCATCCAGTATGATTTCAATTAATTCGATATTGATGATAATGAATCCAATATAAACAATGAGATGAAGCAGGGCCACGATCGGATTTCGAAACATTTTTTTTTGACCTAATGCTAAAAGAAAAACATTTTTCCATCTTTGAAGAGGGGCATCATTTAAAAAAGTAGCTTTTCCTAATAATATAGAACTACGAATCCTGCTTATTTTTTGTACAAATAAGCCAAATGCCAATAAGGTCAGCAAGCTAAAAATGATTTCAGAGAAAAAGCCCATCATGCGTTTTATCTTTAAGGGATAAGCAAATTTAACCCATTTTATAAAGTAATCGTACGAAACTGAATTAAATAGCACCTAAATTAGAAGTATAACCATTGGCCACTCCACTTTCCATTAGACAATACGAGGGTGGGAGCAGGGAATTTTATTGCGTTCAATACAAAAAACAATGATTTTACCCATTTTTTATGCGTGGGTATTTTTTCAAAATCTATATCAAGCGATAAATACCATTGCCGATACCTTTTTATGTCATTTCGGAAAATTTCACCTTGAGCACTGGGCCAATTATTTCCGTAACCGCCAAACATATTTTCTGCACCCATCCCTGCGGCAATACTTAGCCATTTAGGTACTGGGAGGTTTTCATTAAAGTCATGAAGGTTGGCACTTAGCCAATAAGTTTGTGCATTATAGTCCTTCACTAACCTTTCGCTCCAAACACTGCCAAATAGCTGATTATTTCTTTCTTCCAATTGCGGGTCAGCATATTTGATATAATGGGTACTAAATTTTAGTTTGATTTTTTGCTTTTTCCACAGCAACTCTTGCCCCATCCATAATCCAATTCCAGCCGTATTACTTCCAATATCTGGCCAACTCCAACCCCATTGACTTGAAAATCCATCCAAGGTTTCAATGATGGTTTGATATCCCATGCCAGTAAGGCCAGCTAATAAAATGGCCTTTTGACCCTTTACACCAGCCCATTGCCAAGAGGCGTAACTCATTCTACTTAAAGTATATGCTGTAAAACTATGACCAGCTTTATCCATATCTAACCATTCTCCTGCATCATTATAAAAATGAAATGAGCTCCGAGGGTAACCGTCATACCAAATTTTATTTAATGCTATCAACGATCCACCATAGCTTAGGGTTTGAAGTGAGCTGACAATGCGCACTTTTTTTTTAAAATAGGAATCCTTATTGGTGTATTTTGAATTAGGGTTGAAACTAGAGTCTTGCATTTGCCCCCAAGATGAAATGGAGATCAAAAATGCAGTAAAATAAAGTAAGGGAGTAAGTTTCATACTTGAAAAAATCAAATTTATACATTAATATTAATAATCAGTCATTGCGAATTGGTGGATTTGCAATTATTGCTTAAAATTGCTATTAAACGAGGATATATGAGTCAAACCATAGAATTGAATGTGCAACACTGGTTAACTGGCAATTATGATGATGCTACCAAAAAAGCTATTCTTGCATTACAAAACAATAATAAAGAAGAATTACAGGATTCGTTTTATAGAAATTTGGAATTTGGGACAGGTGGATTAAGAGGAATTATGGGAGTTGGAACCAATCGTATTAATAAATATACCATTGGAATGGCGACACAAGGATTTTCGAATTATTTACTTAAAACATATCCAGGCGAAAGTATTTCAGTAGCCATTGGTCACGATAGCAGAAACAACGCTCGTTTTTTTGCAGAAACCACTGCACAAGTATTTGCTGCAAATGGTATTCAAGTGTATTTATTTGAAGCATTAAGACCTACACCTGAATTAAGTTTTGCAATTAGGCAATTACAATGCAAAGCAGGGGTGGTATGTACTGCATCTCATAATCCAAAAGAGTACAATGGCTATAAAGCATATTGGAATGATGGGGGTCAATTGGTACCCCCACATGATAAAAATGTAATCACCGAAGTGGAATCCATACAAAGCGTAGATGATGTAAAATGGTCAGGAGGATCGGATCGTATTCATTTATTAGGCTCAGACATGGATCATGCCTATATCAAAATGCTGAGCTCTTTAAGTGTTTATCCAGAAATGATTGCAAAACAGCATGATTTAAAAATTGTATATACACCCATACATGGAACTGGAATTACTTTAGTTCCAAAAGTGTTGGCCGAATTTGGATTTACAAATGTGCATGTAGTGGAAGAGCAATCCAATCCAGATGGCAATTTTCCTACAGTCATTTATCCTAATCCTGAAGAAAGTGAAACTATGAGTATTGGATTAGCAAAAGCCAAAGCATTAGATGCCGATATTTTATTAGGAACCGATCCAGATGCGGATAGAGTAGGTGTGGGTGTTAAGAATCATAAAGGTGAATGGGTTTTAATGAATGGAAATCAAACAGCAGTATTAGCTTTTGCATATATGATGGAAGCCCGAAGATCAAAGGGGATTGCCAAACCCAATGACATGGTGGTCACGACCATCGTTACCACTGAAATGATCAATCAAGTGGCCAAAATCAATGAAGTAAACTGTTATAATGTATTGACAGGATTTAAGTGGATTGCTGAATTAGTGAAAGAAAAAGAAGGCAAAGAAAATTATATTATTGGAGGAGAGGAAAGTTTCGGATTGATGATTGGAGATCAGATTAGAGACAAGGACGCAATTAGTGCCGTGGCCCTATTATGCGAGATGGCTGCTTATGAAAAAAGTAATGGCAAAACCTTGTTTGATAAAATGATTGAATTATATATTCAATATGGTTTTTATTATGAAAATTTAATAAGCATTACCAAAAAAGGAATGAATGGGCAACAAGAAATTAAAGCCATGATGGAAGGGTATAGGCAAAGCCCGCCTGCTATTATTAATGGCGCTTTAGTAACAACTATTTTAGATTACGAATTACAAATTGGAAAAAATTTACAAACAGGGAGTACTTGGAAATTAGATTTACCTAAGAGTAATGTTTTGCAATTTATTACGGCAGATGGAAGTAAAATATCCGCTCGACCTTCTGGCACCGAGCCTAAAATCAAATTTTATTTTAGTGTAAACACTGTATTAAAGGACAAAGCTTCCTTTGATGCTCAATATCAGCTATTACAAGATAAGATAATTGATATCATAAAAGATATGCAGTTAAATTAATCAAAACGAATGAAAAAATTAGAGCCATTGGTTGATGCCTATCTACATAAAGGATTGAGAGAAAAATTAGTGCTACTTTTGAGAGAGAAAGGTATTACAGATGAAAATGTATTATTAGCGATTGGAAAAATTCCTCGCCATTTTTTTTTAGATTCCGCATTTGACAAAATTGCATACGAGGATCGTGCATTTCCAATTGCTGCAGATCAAACTATTTCACAGCCCTATACCGTGGCTTATCAAACTCAATTATTGCAAATTAAAAAAGGGGATAAGGTACTCGAAATTGGCACAGGAAGTATGTATCAAACGACCGTATTAGCTGCGATGGGTGCTCAGGTTTTTACGATTGAGCGACAAAAGCAATTATTTGAAAAGACGGCTAAATATATTTTTAAAGAAATCTATCCACAAGTGCAGTTTTTTTTTGGAGATGGATTTGAGGGCTTACCAATTTTAGCACCCTTTGATAAAATTTTAATTACAGCTGCTGCTCCAAAGATCCCTGAAAAATTATGGGCGCAATTAAAAACGAGTGGGAAAATGATCATCCCATTGGATGAATCCGATTCTACACAGCGAATGCTAAGGCTAACTAAAAAGAGAGATGGTTCAATTAAGAAAGAGGCCTTTGATGCTTTTTCATTTGTACCTATGCTACAAGGGAAAACCCAAAAATAAATTCGAATTTATTTTTTATTGTTGCATTTGATCCATTGCCCCACCGTCTTCTGATTTATTATTTTTTCGTTTAAGTAAGTTAAGATCAAACTTTCCAAATCGGTATGAGAAATTGAGTCTGAAAAATTGTTGGTCCCTAATACGAGTTAGATTTTGAATAAAGTATTGACTTTCGGAATATGTTTTATTCACTCTAGTTTTAAACACATCACTCACGCTTAATGATAAACTAGCGGTACGGCCACCCGATAAGGTCCAATCTTTTTTCAAAGCCATATCAAAGTCATAGTAAGCAAAGTTATAACCTTGCGCTGTTGATTGTGGGCCTCCAAATCCGCCGCCGCCGCCCATTCCGCCGCCTCTTCCACCTCCTGACGAGCTTCCGCCACCTGGAGGTAAAATAGTCTTAGCTTGGTACTGACCACTAAATTGAAAAGAGTAGCCTTTAGGCAATTTGAAAGTATTATTCATTTTACTGAACCAACTAGTTAAGTTATTATTCACATTTTGGCCAGGTATCGTAGCTTGAATAGACGAGTTGAATAAGTTAAAACTCAAATTCATATCCCACCATTTAGTAATGGTTGTTTTATTACTTAACTCTAAGCCATAAGTAACGGCTGTATTGGCGTTAATATAGGAACTATAATAAGCACTGTCATTGGTGGTAGGATTAATTGCTCTATAAATATAATTAGTAATTAAATCGGTACTGTATTTGTAATATACACTTGCTAATAAGTTGGATCCTTTTTTATAAGCATTATTATAATTCAATTCAATGGAGTGTGTAAATTGTGGTTTCAAGCCAGGGTTCCCAACTGTAATATTTAAAGGGTCACTATAATCAGGAAAGGGTTGTAATTGAAAAAAGTTAGGGGCATTAATTCGTTTTGAATAATTGATTTGAATGTCATTTTTATCATTCAATTTATAAGTCACGAATGCACTAGGGAATAATGAAATGGGCAATGAAGTTTTAAAATTTAAAGAATCCATTCCAGCGTGGTTTTGAACGTCCACTGTAAATGTTCTGCTTTCGGCCCTTAAACCTAATTGGTAACTGAGCCTGTCTTTTTTACCACTTAGATTAATGTATTCAGCCATAATACTTTCGCCGTATTTATATCTATTACTGATACTTCCTATAAATATATCATTTCTAAATTGATCACGACTATTGAATTCGTCTCTAAAATTGTATCGCATGCCTGCTTCAAATTTCATATCATCTGTAATTTCGCGTGCATAATCAAGATTTGTAGTGTAGTTTTTGCTATTGCCAACTCCGTTACTTTTTTGATTTAAGAAAGATGAATTAATGTTTGACCAGCTATTGCTATTGCTTTCATTGTAATTAAAATCAGAAGTTAATTCATGTCCCTTCTCGGCAAATAAATGTTTAAAACTAATTTGTGCACCCTTGTTTAAGAAATCAAAATTATTACTATTCGTTAATTGATAAGGAGCTTGTGTGTGTACCCCTGATTTTACACTATCAATTGATTGGTTCCCAGAAGAACCCATAACTCCTTGCATTAAATTACCATATAATGAAAATGTATTTCGATTGTCTGGTAAATAGTCCATACCTGCTCGATAAAAGTTAAATGAACCATTACCATTGCTGTTATTGATGGTGGTTACTTGGGTCGGGATGGGGCCACCTAAAATATCTCTAACTGTCGTGTTTGTATTCACAGACTTCCGACCATTCATATTTGCACTTACAGAAAAATTTAATTTATTATCTCTTACATTTAAATCGCCGCCTCCACTAAATTTCCCACGCATGTCTACCCCCGTTTTTATGCCTCCATTATAACCATTCTTTTTATTTTTCTTTAAAACGATATTTAAAATTCCTGCATTGCCACCTGATGCATCATATTTAGCAGATGGGTTGGTGATGATTTCAACTCTGTCTATAATATCAGCTGGAATTTGATCCATTGTTAATGTAGTGGGTCGATTGTCAATCAGTAAAGTAGGTGTTGCATTTCGTAAAGTCACATTACCATCAATATCGACATTTAAATTAGGAATACTTTTCATTACTTCCACCGCAGTTTGTCCTGAGCTCATTATATTTTTGTCAACATTGAAAATTTTACGATCAATACCCATTTCAAATTGTGGACGGGCTGTACTTGTCACTGTTACACTTTGCAAATCAGTAGCTGATTCTTCTAGTTTGATATTGCCTAAATCTTTATCCACTGCAGCCATTAATTCTTGCATATTTTGACCTGGACCCATTTTGATATTAAAGTTGAGGGTCTTTTCCATTTTCTTATACCCAATGTTCGTAATTGTTAATTTTAAATTACCCATGACTGGTAAGTTTTCAAAACTAAAATCTCCATTTGCGGCACTTAGTTGCGTACCTAAAATACTTTCGATTGTTTTTTTTGTAACTGTATCAAATTTGTTCCCTTTAATTTGAAGTGTAGCTCCGTCGATGCCCTTTTTATTAGCATCAACTACTTTCCCATAATATCTACCCATATTCATATTACCTGCACCTGCTTTTGGAGCAACTACAGTAGGTTTTTGCGAAAAGCTGGGTACTTGAATAAATAAGAAAAGGAAAGCAATGATTATTATGTTTTTCATATGTATTGGACGAATAATGAGTAAGTAAGTTTAGTTGTAAGTGCAAATATCAAGCTATTAATCTAAGGAAGGTATCAACTTAGTATGAACGGCAATTATAATAGATAGGTGTTGGCGTTTTATGACTAAATATGGTTTATTAAATAGACAGTCATCAAACCCCAAATGAAACCTATTACAAAAGCCATCCATTGTAGTGGTTTAATCGATTTCATTACGATGGGCTTTAATACCAAGATTAATTTTGAAGCAAGCGTTCGGGTCATTTCCTTTTTTGCATTTTCAGAAAATTGCTGAATAATTTGCGGGAATAGACTCGCCAATTCTTCTAAAAAAACAGCTTTGAGTTGAACCACTGTTTTATCCCCAATAAACATAGAAATCATAGGTAATTTTTCCTTGATGGTTTTATCAAAGAAGTGGTCTAATTTTTCATCAATTAAGGGCAAGATGGCATGGTATGCATCTTCATTTGGTGTTGGAGCAAAGGATTCAAATGGAAAATGGCTGATGAAAGTATGTATTGCGGGTTCCCATTTAAATCCTAGAAAGGATAGGGGATTGGTAGGATTTAAAAGACTTTTTGCCAATAACCAGATCAAAATCCAGCCGAAGAGGCCTGACATAAAGGCGATCAAAATTGTTTGCATACAAGCTTTTTTAATCAAAAATCCTATCCAGATCACGCTTTTGCGTAATGGATAGGATTTAAAGGGGGGAGAACGATGGGTCTCGAACCCACGACCTACACTGCCACAAAGTGTCGCTCTAACCTACTGAGCTACGCCCTCCATTTAGGGGAGCAAAAATAAGGTAATTTTAAGGACGAATAAAATTAGTTTTAGTGTTTTTATAATTTTATCATAAAAACAAGGTCTTTATCCTATTTAAGCACATTCAAACTCATTTTGCGCTATTTTTGAAAATATACATGCGAAACATTATGACATATTTACGACAAAATAAGTGGAAGGTATTCACTATTGTAATTTTATTGGGCGTTGTTTTATTTGCGTTTAAAACATTCGATAAGCAAAATGGCGAATTGCCCGAAGTGAGACACAGAAAATTACTATCCACTATTGGACATTTATTAGAAACCGAACATTATAGCCCTCGTAAAATTGACGATGAATTTTCGCGTGATGTTTTCAAAGGATATTTAAAAGCATTAGATCCTGAAAAAAATATTTTTTTAAATACAGACATTCAGGCACTTCAAATTTACGAGAATAAGTTAGATGAAGAAATTCACGGAGCAGATATTTTGTTTGAACCTTCGGTGAGTGCGATTTATGAAAAAAGATTAGTGGAAGCACGTAAAATTTTTGAAACCATTGTTCAAACTCCTTTTGATTTTAACATTGATGATTCAGTATTGTTAGATGTTGAAAATAAAAAAGCGCCGATTAATGAAGCAGAAAGGTATAAAAATTGGTACCAAATTTTAAAATATAAATCATTAGATCGATATGCCAATTTAGTAGAAGAAAGAGAAAAAAATAAAACCAAGGAAAAGTTCGTCGTAAAAGCAGATTCAACCCTCGAAAGGGAAGCGCGAGGATCTATAAAAAAAGAATATGCAAAAAGATTTGAAAGATTAGAGAAAACTTTTGATAAGGAAAAAAGATTTGAAACTTTTTTGAATATCATCACTGGATTGATGGATCCGCATACTGATTATTTTGCACCAGTTGAAAAGCGTTCTTTTACGGAACAAATGAGTGGTACTTTTTATGGTATTGGAGCTCAATTGACACAGGATGACAATGGCATTAAAATTGCCAGCATTCAACCAGGAGGCGCGGCTTGGAAGTCGGGTCAGTTAGTGGTGAATGATGTGATAACTAAAGTAGGTCAGGGTTTGGAGGAGCCTGTAGATGTGACTGGATATGAAACAACAGATGCAGTAAAATTGATAAGAGGAAATTTAGGTACTGAAGTTCGATTAACCATTCGCAAGCCTGATGGTTCTACTAAAGTGGTTTCTTTAAAGCGTGAAAAAATTATTTTGGATGAAGGTTTTGCTCGAAGCGCCATTATTCAAAAAGGGAATGATAAATATGGATACATATTGCTTCCTGATTTTTATGCCGATTTTGATAGAGAGGAAGGCGCAAGATGTGCAAGAGATGTAGCAAAAGAAGTTGAAAAGTTAAAAGCGGAAAAAGTAAAAGGCATTGCTATTGATATTAGATATAATGGCGGAGGGTCCTTGTATGAAGTGGTTCAAATGGCTGGTCTTTTTATTGACCAAGGCCCCATCGTTCAAATTAGAAACAAGGAAGGGCGTTCACAAATTTTAGCGGATGAAGTGCCAGGTACTATTTATAATGGTCCATTGGTGGTGATGGTCAATGAATTTAGCGCTTCTGCAAGTGAAATTTTTGCAGGTGCTATTCAGGATTACAAAAGAGGGATCATCATGGGAAGCACTTCGACTTATGGCAAAGGAACGGTACAACGCAATGTTGCTTTTGGTAAGCCATTGGACGATATGGGAATACTAACAGAATATGGTGCTGTTAAATTAACATTCCAAAAATTTTATAGGGTTACTGGAAGTTCTACACAAAAAAAAGGAGTGGTGCCAGATGTGATATTCCCTGATGAGTATGAGTTTTTAAAATACAGAGAAAAAGACAATGAAGCTGCTTTACCATGGGATGAAATGGAAAGGGCTAAATTTCAAGTTTGGCCAAATAATGCAGCTATCGCAACCATTGCCGCTAAGGCAAATGAAAAAATTGCAAAGGATACAGCTATTGCAGAATTTAAAAAAACGCTTCAATGGGTATCTACGCAAATGGACCGACCTGTGAATTTAAAATTAGATAAGTATGTTACTTATAGAAAACAAATTCAACTTAACATGCGCATCAACGATAATAGAATTAAATTAAAGGATTCTATGCAAGTGACTTCACTCAAAGCTGATTATGACAAATTCTATAATAATCCTGATAAAACAAAACAAGATCGTTATCAAGCTTGGCTTAAAATGGTGGCAAAGGATGCGCAAGTGAATGAAGCAAGTAAATTATTAGCTGAATTTTTCCCACAAAATTGGGTTGCTAAAAAAGGGAACTAATTAAATTTGAACTATGAAAGTGGATGAATCTGCAAGTGTTAAAAAGTGGCATGTCATATATACAAAGTCGAAGTGGGAGAAAAAAGTAGATGGGCTATTATTAAAAAATGGCATTGAAAGTTGGTGCCCTGTTCAAAAAAAGGAAAGACAATGGTCGGATCGAAAAAAAATTATTGAAGAGCCATTATTCAGATCCTATGTCTTTGTTAAAATAAATAAATCAGAGCATTCTAAAGTGCTAGGTATTATAGGAGTGGTTAATTTTTTATATTTTGAGAAAAAGCCAGCCATTATTAGAGACAATGAAATTGAAGTAATTCGAAAATATTTAGGGCTAGCCAATACGGCTATTCAAGTGGTCAATTTAACCAACCTACCTCCACAAACCAAAGTGTCTATCAATCAAGGTTTATTTATGGGTCAAAAGGGGGAAGTCATTCGATCAAGCAAAAAAACAGTTTTTGTTCAATTGCAAAGTATCAATATGATGATGATTGTAGAATTCAAAGTAGAGGAAGTTTCGCTGCACTAATTCACTATTAAGCCAAAGTCCAATCCATTAATTGGTTACTCCATTCTGGTCTATAAGGGGTTTCTACTCGAATATAGTTATCTGTATATCCTTCTAGCATGAGTAGTTCATTTTCATCTTTTGCTGCCTTGGGTGATTCAAATAAAACTTTCCTAGTGGATCCTACATGTTGGGCAGTAAAATATTGTAGTTTTTGATAGGACAAATTTCTTAATATTTTATTGCGCTCCTGTCTTACAGAAATAGGTACGACTGGTTTAATGGTTAATGCTTTTGTAGCCGCTCGTTCAGAATAAGTAAATACATGTAAATAGGAAATATCAAGAGCGTGAATAAAATCCATACTTTCTTTAAAATAATCTTCTGTTTCTCCAGGGGAACCAACAATCACATCTACGCCAATACAAGCGTGGGGCATAATTTTTTTAATCAAGTTGACTCGATCTAAATATACATCGCGAGTATACCTGCGTTGCATTAATTTTAAAACAGCATCTGACCCACTTTGTAATGGAATATGAAAATGAGGCATGAACTGATCACTCTTCGCAACCCATTCAATAATTTCGTTGGTCAATAAATTGGGTTCGATAGAAGAGATGCGATATCTTGGAATCGTAGTTTGTACATCCAATGCTTTGACTAAATCAAAAAAGGATTCTTCATGTTTTTTTCCGCCTACTTGTCCTTTTCCAAAGTCGCCTAAATTAATTCCAGTTAAAACAATTTCTTTTACTCCCTTTTCTGCTAAGCCTTGTGCTTGGGCCACTACATTTTCTATACGATCACTACGACTTTTTCCTCGAGCTAAGGGGATGGTACAAAAAGTACAACTATAATCACAGCCATCCTGCACTTTTAAAAAAGTACGGGTACGGTCATTGACCGAAAAGGAGGAATGAAAATCAGATACAGTATCAATATCGCAACTACATATTTTGGTAGCATCTCCCTTAGTTAAATTGGCAAGGTGTTGGATCAAATTGAATTTTTCAGCTGCACCTAACACTAAGTCAACCCCTGGAATCAATGCAATCTCATTGGGCTTTAATTGCGCATAACAACCTGTTATCACCACAAAGCTTTCTGGGGAGCGTCTTTGTATGCGACGCACTAATTGACGACATTCTTTATCGGCATTTTCAGTGACAGAACAGGTGTTAATCACATATACATCTGCTTTGTCAGTAAATTCCTTCTTTTCAAATCCTCCCTGCTCCAATTGTCTTGAAAGGGTAGAAGTTTCTGAAAAGTTCAGTTTACAGCCTAGGGTATGAAAAGCGACACTGGTGGGTTGGCTCATGGACAACAAAGATAAAAAACCTTGAGGGAACCTTAAAATCTTAAAATATACTTAAAGCGGCTATTAATTTCCCATTTTGGCTAGATTCAATTAAGTTTGCAACTACTAAAATGGTCAAAAATGGACTTCAAAAAAATTAATAATTGGACGGGTTGGGTGGTTACTTTAATCGCTTGTACCGTTTATGTGATGACAGCGGAAGCTTCAGGTAGCTTTTGGGATTGCGGTGAATTTATCAGCAGTGCTTATAAGTTACAAATTCCACATCCACCAGGGGCGCCTATGTTTGTTTTATTAGGTAGGGTATTTATTATTTTGTTTGGAGACAATCCACTCACTGCTGCAAAGGCGGTGAATACTATGAGTGCTTTAGCCAGTGGCTTTACCATTTTATTTTTATTTTGGACCATTACTCATTTTGCGAAACGAATTGTTACAAAGCAAACTGGTGCTGAACCAGTAGGCTATCAAATTATTGCAATTATGGGTGCCGGTATTGTGGGTGCTTTAGCCTATACTTTTAGTGATTCATTTTGGTATAGTGCAGTAGAAGGTGAGGTTTATGCATTGAGTTCTTTTTTCACAGCATTGGTTTTTTGGGCCATTTTAAAATGGGAGCATAAGGCCGATCAGCCAGGAGCGGATAAGTGGATAATTTTTATTTTTTACATGATGGGCTTATCTATCGGAGTTCACTTATTAAATATTTTAACAATTCCTGCGATAGTGATGGTCTATTACTTTAGACAATATAAGCCAACTTTAATGGGTGGGTTCATTGCTTTTTTAGTAGGTGTAGTGATCACTGGATTTATACAAGTGGTCCTTATTCAGTATACTGTTAAATGGGCTGGAGCGTTTGATGTTAATTTTGTGAATTCATTAGGGTTACCCTTTTTTAGTGGGTTCATTTTCTTCTTTATATTATTAGCTGCCATTTTAGGCTTCGGTATTTTTTATGCAAATAAAAAAGGACTTTATTTTTTAAAGTTGGGAGTATGGTCTATGATATTTATGTTATTAGGGTATACTACTTATGTAACTACAATGATTCGATCCAATGCAGATCCTTCAGTGGATATGTACAATGTCGATAACCCTGTTACATTGGTAGGCTATTTAGGTAGAGAGCAATATGGCGATTGGCCTATTTTATTTGGTCCAGATTATGTTGACAAAGTTGACAATGTTGAAAATGGGGATCAATATGTGAAAGCCCCTAAACAATATGATTTAGCAGGTAAAAACTATAAGAGAGATTGGACTTCAGCACCCTCTGCGCATTTATTCCCAAGAATGTGGGATGGCGAAAATGATAGAGGTCAAATGGATAGTTATAGAGCATTTGCAGGGGTAGTGGATGGGGAGCCCCCAACCTTGCGTGATAATATCAAATACTTTACCAATTATCAATTTGGGTTTATGTATTTGCGTTATTTCTTGTGGAATTTTGCAGGCAAGCAAAATGATTTACAAGGATTTGGTAATGTAAGAGATGGTAATTTTAGTACTGGAATTTCTGTGATTGATAATTTATTTTTTGGCGATCAATCTAAATTACCAGACACAATAAAAAATAATAATAAAGCACACAATAATTTATTCTTTTTACCTTTTCTTTTAGGATTGATTGGATTAATCTTTCAATACCAACAAAATAAAAAAGATTTTATCGTTACTGGTTTACTTTTCTTTTTTACAGGAGTCGCCATTGTGCTTTATCTTAATCAAGTAAGTTTACAGCCTCGTGAACGAGATTATGCATATGTGGGATCCTTTTATGTATATGCTATTTGGATAGGATTAGGTGTATTGCAAGTGATTACTTGGCTATCTAAAGCGGTGAATCAAAAAACGGCTAGTATTTTAGCCACCGTCGTTTGTTTTTTAGCAGTACCTGCTTTAATGGCACAACAGGAATGGGATGACCATGATCGTAGTCAAAAAACTTTACCTCGTGATTTGGCCCGTGACTATTTAGAAAGTTGCCCTCCTAATGCGATACTATTTTCATTTGGAGACAATGATACTTATCCATTATGGTATGCACAAGAAGTAGAAGGGATTCGTCCAGATGTGCGTGTTGTGGTGAATAGTTTATTGGGTTCCGATTGGTATATGAAGGAGTTGAGGTACAAGGTGAATCAAAGTGATAAATTTGATGTTATATTTTCTGAAGAACAAGTATCTGGTAATAAGTTAAATGTGGCATATTATAATGCGCTACCTGAATTTGGTGAAACAAGGTACCATAACTTAGATTCTGTTTTTAGATATGTCATCGGCGATCCTACTGGAAAATATATGGCTTCAACGCAAGATGGGCCAGTCAATATTTTCCCAACGCATAAATTCAAAGTGCCAGTCAATAAAGCCAATGCATTAGCTTCAGGAATCGCTAAGGCAACCGATACCATCGTAGACAATTTGCTTATTGATTTTAATCCTAACAGACAATACTTATTAAAAAATGAGTTGGCCATGTATGCTATCATTTCTACATCTCAATTCAAAAGGCCCATTTGCTTTACTTCTACACAAGAATTAAAGGAGTTGGGTTTAGATAAATATGTTCGTCAAACAGGGTTGTCTTATCAATTGGTTCCAGTTTTAAATCAAGGAATTGATGCTGACATAGCATATAAAAACATGATGACTAAATTTGCTTTTGGAAATGCTAAAAATCCTAGTGTCTATTTTGATGAAGAAAATAGACGCCATTTAAATTCATTAAGATTGGCATTTGCTCAAGTAGCTCAAGCATTAGTGGCAGAAGGTAAAAGAGATAGTGCACAAAAATTGCTCAGAAAATTTGATGCAGAAACCAATGAAAAAAGTTTCCCTTATGGTATGACTTCCAATAGAGGTAATCAACATAATTATTTCTCTTATTTATTTTTGCAAGCATGTTATGCATCTGGAGAATTAAATTTGGCTAAAAAAGTAACCACTTCATTATTAAAAGATTTAAAGCAGGAAGTAGCTTATTATAAGGCATTAGGCGAGCCTATGAGCGATGATCAATTTTTGCAAAATGCCGAATTTGCATATCAAAGTAAACCACATACTTTAGCAAGTAAGCAGATAGCATTTGTGCAAGATATTTTAACCTGCTCTCAGTTAATAGATGCAGTCAATAAAATGGATAAGGATTTTTCAGCCATTAAGAAATAAAAAATAGTTTTTTAATGTCTTATATATTACAGCTTTATAATAAAGAAGTTAAGACTTGAACAACTTTGTCTATTTCTTGTTTTGTATTGTATTTTGAAAATGAAAAACGAACGGTCACAATATCTGAACCCTTTTTTAATGCGGCTATGACATGTGAGCCTTGTTGTGCGCCACTTGAACAGGCGCTGCCCCCGCTAGCACAAATATTTTGAATGTCTAAATTAAACAAAAGCATTTCTGTTTTTGAATTTTTAGGAAAATTGACACTTAGTAAAGTGTATAAACTTTCGCCAAAGGTATCGCCATTAAAACTAACTCTAGGGATATGTGTATTCAAGGATTCATACATGTGTTTTTTTAATCCTTGTATATAAGTTTTATCTGCTTCGTGGTTTTCGTGCGCCAATGTTAAGGCTTTAGCAAGTCCTACGATGCCATATACATTTTCAGTCCCTGCGCGCATATTTCTTTCCTGCGCTCCTCCATGTAAAAAGGGGTGTATTTTAATATTTTCGTTGATATAGAGTATGCCAACTCCTTTAGGGCCATGAAATTTATGACCGGCTCCTGTGATAAAATCGACAGAAGTCTTTTTTAAATCAAATGGAAAATGTCCCACAGTTTGTACTGTATCACTGTGGAAGTAGGCGTTGTATTTTTTACAAATGGCACCTACCGTTTCTAGGTTGATGCAATTACCAATTTCATTATTAGCATGCATGATACTTACAATGGTTTTGCCTGTATTTTCTTTTAATAAAACCTCGAGATGTGAATTGTCAATATGTCCATTGGGTAAAATGGAAACATAAGACAATTTAATTTGATGGGCTTTGGCTAAATATTCGACAGTGTGCAAAGTGGCATGATGTTCGATAGGAGAGCTAATGATATGAGTGCAACCAAGATCAGTCACTGCAGCGTGTAAAACGGTATTACTACTTTCGGTACCGCCACTAGTGAAAAATATTTCAGCAGGTTTAGCGCCCAAAATGGAAGCTACTGTTTTTCGAGCTTGCTCAATTGCCATGCGCGTTTCGCGACCATAACTATATATGGAGGAAGGGTTGCCAAATTGTTCTTTAAAAAAAGGCAACATGCTTTCTAATACCATTGGGTCAATGGGTGTAGTAGCAGCATTATCAAAATAGATTCTTTCCATACAAATCGAAGTTACAGAATGGCTTGAATAATTGAAATAATTTTATCAGCTAATTGATCTGCTTCCTTTTGTGTGGGAGCTTCGGTATAAATACGAATAATAGGCTCGGTATTACTAGATCTTAAATGTACCCATTCACTTTCAAAGTCTATTTTCATCCCATCTACTCGGTTAATAGGGTAGTTTGAAAAATGCTTTTCTAAATGTGCAAAGATATTTTCTAATGAGATATTCGCATTCAATTCCATTTTCTTTTTACTCATGAAGTAGGCAGGATAACTTGCTTTTAAAGCCGAAGCGGATATTTTTGACTTTGCTAAATGTGTTAAAAATAAAGCGATTCCAATTAAGGCATCTCTACCATAATGTAAATCTGGAACAATAACACCACCATTGCCTTCACCACCAATCACTGCATTTTCCTGCTTCATTTTATTAACCACATTCACTTCACCTACGGCACTAGCAAAATAAGTACCACCTCTATTTTCAGTTACATCTTTTAATGCCCTAGTGGAAGAAAGATTACTTACTGTTGCACCTTTTTTGTGTTGTAAAATATAATCCGCTATCGCTACTAAAGTATATTCTTCTCCAAACAATTCCCCATCCTCACTCACAAAACATAAACGGTCCACATCGGGATCCACTGCAATTCCTAAATGGGCTTTAGCATTGATTACATTAGTGCAAAGTTGGGTTAAATTTTCTTTTAAGGGCTCGGGGTTATGTTCAAAATTCCCATGCATATCTGCATTTAACACATTCATCTTGGTAACGCCTATTGCATTTAATAAAGCGGGTACCGTAAAAGCGCCCGAACTATTGATTGCATCTACAACCACATAAAAATCCGCTTCTTTTATAGCTTGGATATCTACTAATGGATAATTAATAATGGCATTTATGTGATTTTCTAAACTTGCATTATCGCTTATAAGATGACCCATATGGTCAATATCAGCATAATTAAAATCTTCCTTTGCAGCTATGTTTAATATTGTTTTACCTTCTTCAGCACTCACAAATTCACCTTTATGATTTAATAGTTTTAAGGCATTCCACTCTTTGGGATTATGACTTGCGGTAATGATAATTCCACCATTGGCTTTTTCAAAAACAACTGCCATCTCAACAGTAGGAGTGGTACTTAATCCTAAGTGAACCACATCAATACCAAGAGATAAAAGGCTTTGTTCAACAAGTGTTTCAACCATGGGGCCACTCATTCTGCCATCTCTACCTAGCACCACTTTAATGCGCCCTGTTGATTGACTCATAAGCCAACTGCCATAGGCAGAGGCAAATTTAACGATATCAATAGGAGTTAGATTATCATTTGGCTTTCCACCAATGGTGCCTCTAAAACCAGAAATGCTTTTAATCAGTGCCATTTATATGAAATTACTTGTTAAATTAACTTATGCAAATTTACTTTATTTTTTTGCATTCTTGTATCTTTATGCCATGATGCAAAATTTATTGGAATGGCTATTAGATAAGGATCAATCTCTTTTTTTTCGGATCAATGGGCAATGGACCAACGGAGTATTAGATAAGTGCCTTCTTTGGTTTAGGACTTCAGATAATTGGATTCCATTTTATATTGTTTTTTTATTCTTTTTGTTTAAAAAAATGGGAACTCGGGCATGGAAATGGCTATTATTAGCTATTGTGAATATTGCATTAACTGATCAGGTAAGTAGTAATTTTTTTAAACCCTTCATACATCGTTTAAGGCCATGCGCTGATCCAAAAGTGTTAGATAAAGTAAATCTATTGGTGGATCATTGTTTGACTTCATTTAGTTTTACTTCCTCCCATGCAGCAAATCATTTTGGAATTGCGATGTTTATTTTTATGACTTTACAACCCTTATTTAAAAAGTTTCGTTTTTTATTTTTAGTATGGGCTGGAATTATTTCTTATGCACAGGTATATGTAGGCGTGCATTATCCAATTGATGTTATAGCGGGTGCGGTAATTGGAATATTACTGGGATGGATTTTTGCAAAAATCTATAAAAAGTGGGAGCCCACTCTTGTTGCTTAGTGGAAAATTAAAAATTAAACTGAGCTACATTTTTTGGATATATGAGCTCGTAACTTTTTCGAACGCCTTTTTCTTTTACATGTAAAATATTAATTTGTTGGTTGTTGATGCCAAACAGTACTTCGCAAAAAATATTGAGTTGATTTAATTGCTTGCAATTTTTTACTTCAAAATAAGTCCAAGTGCTTTCTTTTTGAATTTCAAATCCAACATATTCCAAATTGCATTTATTTCCATTGGTAGTTAAGCTAAGTCGCTTACTTAAATAGGCGGATATTAAAGCATCTGCTTTATTTTTTTGACTTGCTTGTGATAAATCAATCGTGGTTTTAGTATCAGCGGCAATCATTTTTTCAAGGTCGTTGGTGAAAGTGCGAACACTAATTTCGAGGGTGGCTTCTTTTTCATTATGATTAATGTCAATGACAGACACGAAAAAGGGGTGAACTAAAGCAACGAATGCTGTAAAAAAGGTATTCCATCCAATCCAGGCCATATTGTTTATTTGTATATTGCAAAGGTCTTGATTAATTTAACAATTCAAAATTTTGATTTTATGAATGATATGCTAATTTATATGCATTTAGGATTTAGGCATATTATTGATATTAATGGTTCTGATCATATATTATTTATTTTAGCACTAGTCATTAGGTATATGTTATTAGATTGGAAAAAAGTATTGATCTTGGTGACTTCTTTTACGATTGGCCATTCTATAACGCTGGCCCTGAGTACATTAGAATGGGTGCACTTCCCAGTTCAAATCATTGAGGTACTTATTCCAATTACAATCCTAATTACAGCGGCCTCTAATTTCCTTGTCAAGGGCTTCACTTTTCAATCAAAATACCCCATAATTTACTATTTAGCCTTGTTTTTTGGCCTAATTCATGGTTTAGGGTTTAGCAATTACCTTAAAAGCCTACTAGGGAAGGAGGAAAGTATTATTGGGCCTCTTTTTTCCTTTAATTTGGGTTTAGAGCTAGGTCAGCTATTGATTGTTAGCATTATTTTACTTTTTTCATTTATATTCGTATCCCATTTTAAGGTTGACCGAAAATTATATCTCCGAATAGGATCTATATTAACAATTGGATTCGCTTTAAATATGGTATTGGATAGAATCTTCCTTTTTTAAAATCAAATTGATTATATGCAAATCAAAAAATTAGTTTTCTTTAGTCTTGTTTTTTTATCAAGTCTAAGTTTTGTTATGGCTCAAGACATTCATAACAATCCTACTTCCAATCACGGAAATAAGTTTGAGCAACTTGGAACTATTTTAGCTACTCCTAATGAGTATCGAACAGCCAGTGGTGCGCCAGGAACAAAGTATTGGCAACAAAGAGCTGATTATGACATCAAAGCCAACTTGGATGAAAAAAAATTATTATTAACAGGTTCCGAAACGGTTACTTATTTTAATAACTCACCTGATGTGCTAACTTATTTATGGTTGCAATTGGACGAAAACGAACACAGCACTATCAACAACGGAGGCTTCCCTGAAGAATCTAGATTAAGTCGTGCAGTAAGTCCTGCTACAATAGATAAATTAATTGAAGCAAAATCTGATAACGGATTAGGTCATATCATTTCTTCTTTAACAGATGCTTTGGGCACAAAATTAAAATATACTATTAATGGTACTATGATGCGTATTGAAGTACCCACTCCATTAAAGCCTGGTCAAAAGTTTACATTTAAATTAAGCTGGACTTATAAAATCACAGATCGTATGACTGTTGCAGGTCGTGGGGGTTTTGAATATTTCCCAGAGGATGGCAACTATTTATTTACAATGACACAATGGTATCCTCGTTTATGTGTTTATTCTGATTTCCAAGGATGGCAAAATCATCAGTTCACAGGTCGTGGTGAATTCGCTTTAGTTTTTGGTAATTATAATGTAGCCATCACTGTACCTGGTGATCATGTCGTAATGGCGACAGGTCAAGGACAAAATTATCCAGCAGTTCTTTCTGCTGCGCAGTTAGCTAGATGGACAAAGGCGCAAACCTCAACTGAGCCTGTAGAAGTGGTGACATTAGATGAAGCAAAAGCTGCTGAAAAAAATAAAGCAACAACAAGTAAAACTTGGGTATTTGCTGCAAATAATGTGCGTGACTTTGCATTTGGAAGTAGCCGTAAATTTATATGGGATGCAATGGCTGCCAATGTAGAAGGAAAAAAAGTAATGTGCATGAGTGCTTATGGAAAGGAAGCATACGGTTTGTATCGTAAGTTTTCAACCAAAGCAGTAGCGCATACGATTAAGAGTTATTCTAAATTTAGTGTTGCCTATCCTTATCCTGTGGCACAAAGTATTGAAGCATCCAATGGAATGGAATATCCTATGATATGTTTTAATTATGGCCGTACAGAAAAAGATGGTAGCTATACAGAGTCTGCTAAAAATGGTATGTTAGGTGTAATTATACATGAAGTAGGTCATAACTTTTTCCCAATGATCATCAATAGTGATGAACGTCAATGGTCTTGGATGGATGAGGGACTTAATTCTTTTGTTGAATATTTGACTGAGGAATTGTACGATAATAAATTTCCTACAAGAGGTGGGCCAGCCTGGACGATTGCGGATTATATGCGTTTGCCAAAAGACCAATTAGAGCCCATTATGACCAATAGTGAAAATATTATTCAATTTGGACCTAATGCTTATACAAAACCAGCAACTGCTTTAAATATTTTAAGAGAAACAGTAATGGGTCGTGAATTATTTGATTATTCATTTAAGGAGTATGCGCGTCGATGGGCGTTTAAACATCCAACACCTGCTGATTTGTTTAGAACTATGGAAGATGCAAGTGCCATTGATTTAGATTGGTATTGGAGAGGTTGGTTTTACGGTATTGATCCAGTAGATATTGCCATTGATACAGTGAAGCATGCGGTATATGATGCAAATGCTGCATTACCTGCTGCTGGCGCTGGTGCAATGATGATGCGTGCAGGTGGTGGTGGTCGTGGCGGTGGAATGGGCGGAGGCCCAAGAGGATTAGATAAGCCTTCCATTCCTGCTTTTGATGACCTTTCAAAAGTTAGAAACAGAGCCGACAAGTCAATTGTATTTTTAACTGATTCAGATACCACACTTCGTGATTTTTATTGGAGATACGATAGAGGTATCGAGCCTTATGATTCAGTTACCAAACAACCTGCAATGAACTTTCCAGCTCCTGAAGCTTTGACAGCGGAAGAGAAAGCAAAGTATGCTGATGTTAACTTATATGAAATCACTTTCTTAAATAAAGGCGGATTGGTGATGCCGATCATTGTAGAATTTACATTTGCAGATGGCACTAAAGAAGTACAAAGATTGTCAGCGCAAATTTGGAGAAAAAATGAAAACAAGGTTACAAGGGTATTTTTGACAAATAAACAAGCGGTGTCTATTCAATTAGATCCAATGCGTGAAACAGCGGATATTGATGAAACTAATAATAGATGGCCTAATGTGTCTGCTCCTTCTAAATTCACCTTATTCAAATCAAAAGGATTTGGTCGTGGACAATCCATCGGTTTGTCTCCTATGCAAAGCGCACTTAATAAGAAAAACTAGTTGATTGGTTTTATAGACCTATCAAAATGTCCTCCCTATTACTAGGGGGGACATTTTTTTTAATCTCATCACAATTCCTACTTTACTGATTGTTTTTTTAATTAAATTGTTTATTCAAACTATAACTATGAAAATGTTACGAGCCTTTTTTATTGTTTTTTTATTCCTTATGAACACGCAATTTTTATTGGCACAAACCACTGCGCCCCAATCAAAATATAATTATCATGATGCATTTGCTCCTTTCTTTTATACAAAAAATGGTAATGAATACAGAGCCGCAACCGGTGAGCCAGGTCCAAAGTATTGGCAAAACAGAGCCGACTATCAATTAGCGGTAAAGTTGAATGATGTAACCAATGAAATTTCGGGCACTGAAATATTAACTTATACTAATAACAGTCCTTCGAAATTAAATTTCATTTGGATGCAATTAGATCAAAATTTATTTAAACAAGATTCACGTGGATCGTCAATCATGCCTTATGTAGGAAGTCGTAATGGGGGAAGAGGTCAAGATTTTGATGCCGGTTATAAAATCAAATCTGTTAAGATAGTAAGCGGTACATCTGCATCAACAACTACCGATGTGCCTTTTGTGATTGAGGACACTCGTATGCAAGTGTTACTTCCAAAGGAAGTGGCTGCCAATGGGGGTCAATTGAAATTGAAAATTGAATACGCTTTTATATCACCTGATTATGGTTCAGATAGAATGGGTATCATGCAAACTAAGAACGGAAAAATATTTACAGTGGCACAATGGTATCCAAGGGTTTGTGTTTTGGATGACATTGTTGGTTGGAACACGCTTCCATATACAGGGCCAGGCGAATTTTATTTAGAGTATGGCGATTTTGATTTATCGATTACTGCGGGTGCTAAAATTATTGTAGTAAGCTCGGGAGAATTATTAAATCCAAATGAAGTGTATACTCCTGAACAAATAAAGAGGTGGGCTTTGGCAAGTGCTTCAGATAAAACAGTTGTAATACGCACAGCAGAAGAGGTGACCGATATTCATTCAAGACCTGCTGGGAAAAATGAATTAACATGGCATTTTAAAATTAAAAATGCACGTGATGCTGCATGGGCTGCTTCAGCTTCCTTTATTATTGACGCAGCAAAAATGAATCTTCCTTCTGGTAAAAAATCGGTGGCCATTTCAGCTTATCCAATTGAAAGTAATGGTGACAGCGCTTGGGGAAGATCTACGGAATATGTAAAAAAATCCATTGAATTTAATTCATCTAAATGGTATGAATTTCCTTATCCAGGAGCTACTTGTGTTGCAGGTACACCCGGTGGAATGGAATATCCAGGTATTGTATTTTGTGGTGCGCGTGCAAAGCGTGGAGGCTTGATGGGAGTGAATGACCATGAATTTGGGCATACTTGGTTTCCTATGATTGTAGGCTCTAATGAAAGGCAATATGGTTGGATGGATGAGGGTTTTAATACTTTTATAAATACTTTATCCACTCAGGATTTTAATCATGGCGAGTATCGTTCGGGTCAGCCACAGGACATGCATCGCATTGGTGCTTTATTTACAAGAGATGGACTAGAGCCGATGCTTAGTTATGTTGATAATTATAAGGAAATGAATAATGGAACACTTTCTTATAGTAAGCCTTCTGCAGGATTAGTATTACTCCGCGAGCAAATACTTGGAAAGGATCGATTTGATCGTGCTTTTAAAACGTATATCAACAGATGGGCATTTAAACATCCTACACCCGATGATTTTTTCCATACGATTGAAAATGTAGCAGGAGAAAGTTTGCAATGGTTTTGGAGAGGGTGGTTTGTCAATAATTGGAAATTAGATGTCGCTGTACGTAAGGTTACTTATGTCGACAGTACCAATTATTCAAAAGGGGCGCTGATTACTTTAGATAATTTAGAAAAAATGGTGATGCCTGTTATTTTAGAAATTAAAACAGTTTCAGGTAATGTAAGTCGAATTAAATTACCCGTTGAAATATGGGAACGAAATATTTCATGGACATTTAAAATTTCAAGCACCGAAGCAATTGAATCAGTTACCTATGATCCTGATAAAGTGTTACCTGATTTTAATCCTACAAACAATGTTTGGATAAAAAAATAAGGACTATTGGTGAGCGGAAGCTTTATAGTTGCGCCATTTTTCGATTACGCCCTGCATATCATTAGGCAGGTTGCTTTCGAATACCATTTTTTCATTGGTGAATGGGTGAATAAATCCTAGTGTCGCTGCATGCAAGGCACATCTTGGACAAATTTCAAAACAGTTCTCAACAAACTGTTTGTACTTTGTATAAATAGTGCCTTTTAAAATTTTATCTCCACCATACTCCCAATCATTAAATAAAGTATGGCCGATATGTTTCATGTGTACTCTAATTTGATGGGTCCTGCCTGTTTCTAAAATGCAAGAAACCAAGCTTACATAGTTTAATCTTTCCATGACCTTATAATGAGTAATGGCATGTTTACCAATTTCTCCTTCAGGGTAGGCGTCAAACATTTTTCTATTTTGCTTATGTCGTGCAATATGCGCTTCAATGGTTCCCGTCTCTTGCTCGATATCTCCCCAAACCAAGGCTACATATTTTCGTTCAACTGTATGGTTAAAAAATTGCTTTGCTAAATGAGAAGCCGCTTCGGGTGTCTTTGCAAGTACAATAAGTCCAGTTGTATTTTTATCAATGCGGTGCACTAATCCAAAGCGAGGTAATACATCCTCACTAAGTGTAGGATTCAAAGATAATAAATGGTGGGCGACGCCATTAAGTAAAGTGCCCGTATAGTTTCCAATTCCTGGATGCACTACCATATTGGATGGCTTGTTGATGACCATAACATAATCATCCTCATACACAATATCTAAATCCATCGCCTCAGGTTTCAATTCGGTGTAATCCGGATTGATAAAACTCATGTAGACCACTTCGTCTCCTGGGCGGGTTTTATAATTGCTTTTAACTACTTTACCATTGACGGTTAAAAAGCCACCATCAATACCGTTTTGTATTTTATTTCTTGTGATGCCTTCGATTCGACTTTGAAGCCATTTGTCAATACGAGTGGGTTCCTGACCTTTATCAATTGTAAAGACCGATTTTTCGTATAGCGATTCATTTTGTTCCTCACCTGATAATTCAATTTCTTCTGACATGATGCAAAAGTAGGATATTGCGGCTTAGTTTGTAACTTTGTATTATGCGTCAACAAGTGTTTTTTGAAGATTTAGGGCTAAAATCCTATAAACCTACCTGGGATTATCAGGAGGCGTTATTATTAAAAAACACCCAAATTAAATCCATTCATAGGACCCAAAACCTACCTGCAGATCAATCAGAGACCGAACATCGTTTTATTTTAGTAGAGCATCCTCCTGTGTTTACATTAGGTAAAAGTGGTAAACCTGAGCATATTTTGGTGTCAGAGCAACAATTAGAAAATTTAGGTATTGAATTTTATCACATTAATAGAGGAGGTGATATTACTTATCATGGACTACAACAAGTGGTGGGCTATCCTATTTTAGATTTGGATAAATTTAAAACTGATTTAGGTTGGTACCTCCGTAGCTTAGAGGAGGTCATTATTCAAGTGTTGGCTGAGTATGGTATTCATGGGGAACGAAGTGCAGGGGAGACTGGTGTTTGGATATCACCCGATGATCCCTTCATGGCTCGAAAAATTTGTGCCATGGGTATTAAATGTAGTAGGTGGATTACGATGCATGGATTTGCATTAAATGTAAATACCGATTTATCTCATTTCGAATATATCGTTCCATGTGGTATTCAAGGAAAAGCAGTGACATCCTTGGAAAAAGAATTAGGAAAAAAAGTAGACTACGAAGAAGTCAAACAGAAAATCAAATTTCATTTTGAAAAAGTATTTGATTGCGAGTTGTTGTCCTAAGCCAATAAAGTATTAAAAAATCAAAGTGTCCAAAGGTAAGGACCTATTGCCTTGTAAGCCACCACTGTGAATGACAAGAATTTGGGCATTCTTTTCAAAGTAATTTTCATTAATTAATTGTTCCACTGCCATTAATAATTTACTCGTATAAACGATATCGGTTGGAATAAGGTCTTTAATCCAAAGTTGATTCATAAAATCAAATTGTGTTTGATTTGTTTTTGCATAACCACCTAAATGAAAACCAGGCAATATGGTAAATGATTTTTCTTCGCAAAGCAATAATGCCTTAATCTCCTCTTGAATGCTGTTTTCGTTTTTTAAAATTGGGATACCAATGATTTGTTGATGGGGTTGACTTGCATTGATTAAACCTGCCATCATCGTCCCAGTGCCCACTGCACATATAATATGGCTATAAGTATTTGTTTTTTTATTCTCTAATATGGTGGCAGCTCCTTTTGCACCTATGCGACCATACCCCCCTTCGTCAATATAATAAACACCATGCAATGCATCGCTTTTAGATTGAAGTAATTTATTTTTTAATAATGAAAATTTGTTTCTGCCTAAAAATTTTAATTCCATTCCATATTCAATCGCTTCGGAAAGTGTTGGTGTAATAGCCTCATTGGCATTAGATCTAACATAACCTATGCTTTTAAAACCATTTTGTTTGGCTGCAAAGGCAAGTGCGACTAGGTGATTGGAATAGGGCCCACCAAAGCTTGCAATGGTATTGGCTTTTTGTTGTTTTGCCTCTTGTATATAATACCTAAGCTTAAACCATTTATTGCCACTCACTACTGGATGTAATTCATCTAATCTTAATATATCGACTTTAATAAAGTCCCTTTTAAAACTTGGAATTGATTGTATTGTAATGTTTTCGTTCAAACTTTCTCATTTAATTAAAATCAGTTATTTTTGCTCGTACTTTCCCCCAATAGGTAAAATTACAACTAAAAATTATTAAACATGAGTGCACCCACATTGGTGATTTTGGCGGCGGGAATGGCAAGTAGGTATGGAAGTATGAAGCAAATTGAAGGTTTTGGTCCTCATGGCGAAACCATTATCGAGTATTCTATTTACGACGCCATTCGGGCTGGTTTTGGGAAAGTCGTATTTATCATTAGAGAAGAATTTGCGGAACCCTTTAAAAATATTTTTGAGCCAAAATTAAAAGGGAAAATTCAAACCGAATATGTGTATCAATCTTTGGATAAATTCACTGAACAATATACGGTTCCGGCTGAAAGGACAAAGCCTTGGGGTACAGCGCACGCCGTATTATGTACAAAGGGGATTGTTAATGAACCTTTTGCAGTGATCAATGCTGATGATTATTATGGAGCTGCAGCATTTCAACAGGCTTATGATTTTTTAACGACAACTTGTAACGAACAAACCTATTGTATTTTAGGATATGAGTTATCCAATACTTTAAGTGATAATGGCACTGTGAGTAGAGGTGTTTGTACTTTAGATAATGAAAATTATTTGACTAAAATTAATGAGTGCACTAAAATTTATAGAACTACGAATGGTCAAATTGTATTTGAGGAAAATGGAGTAGAAACACCATTGAAAGAAGACACAAGAGTGAGTATGAATTTTATGTGCTTTGCTCCTGGATTTATTAATTTATGCGAGCGAGAATTTGCAATATTTTTAGATAAGCAGGGACAGGAACTTAAGTCTGAATTTTTTATACCAGTAGTTGCAGGTCGTTTTACTGAATTAAATTTAGGGAAAGTAAAAGTGATCCCTACTAATGCAAAATGGTTTGGAGTTACTTATAAGGAAGATGCACCAGGTGTAAAAGCTTGTATAGATGAACTGGTATCCGAAAAGGTTTATCCAACTCAGCTATGGTAATTAGTTAAAAGAACGAATACTGAACATATATTTTTTCAACTGCTCAAGTTGCGCTTTTCGACCAGCGCTGTTTAAACTTGTATATTTTGAAAGCTTAAGATTCAAGTTTTTTGTTTTTTTATCTTTCTTTAGCTCATCAATCACTTCAAATATCTTAGTTGATTTAACTGCAAATGCAACACCTTCCGTTAATTTTTGTCTTGTACTAATAACGCCAATCAATTCTCCATTACTATTAAATATGGGTGCGCCAGAATAGCCTGGATTAGCGCTTATTTGAATCTGGTAGGAATTACTATCTCCTTCATATCCTGTTTGTGCACTTAAATATCCTTTACCATAAACAATATCATTGTCGTTTCTAGGAAAACCCAAAGTAAAAATCTCTTCACCTAAATCTGAAATTTTATGACGAATAGCATAAGGAATGCTTTTAGGTTGTATGTAATCTTTGTCTTCGATTTTCAATAAAGCTAAATCATTGTTGATGTCACTATAAATGATGGTTGCATTGAGTTCCTGCCCTTTACTATCAATGACAATAGCGCCATCTCCTTTTAATACATGCGCATTGGTTATAATAAAACCTTTTGTATCAATTAAAAAACCAGATCCACCGCTAATTAGTTTAGCATTTTCTGGCACTTTTGATTTTACTTCATTTAATAAGTGGCCTTGTACTTGTTGATTTTTTTTAATCACTTCTACCGCCTTACTTAATTGCAATAATTGAGTTCCATTTAAGCTTGGAGAAAGATACATAACGATTAAGGAAGTGAAGATGGCAAAAAATCCACCAAAGGAAGCGGCAATGGCAATGGTCTTTTTGTATTTCGTCCAAAGCTGGATTACTTTATATCTAGGTAATTCAAGTTCCAATGGGCTCCATTCCCCTTCTGCTAATAAATGATTAAAAGTATGTTGTGAAGTTTGTTGTACATTTTTGCGTTGCGCATAAGCTTCCATTTGGTGTAAGAACAATTTATGTTCTACCACCATTTGATCAATCTCAGAAATATTTTTTCTAGTTAATTCAAATTGAATCATCTCCTCTGAGGACATTTCGCCTGACAGGTATCTTTCAATGGTTTCTAATAATTGTATGTCTTCCATAATTAATCTCCTATATTATATTGCGCAAAAAAAAGTTTCTTAAGGCGCATCAAACATTTATATTTTTGGTTCTTGGTATTATCAGCATTGGTATATCCAAACTGATTTGCCAGTTCCTGCATTCCTTTTTTATTTATATAATACCCCTCTAATAAACTTTTACAAGGCTCGCCTAAACTATTTAAGGCCCGATCCATGATTGCAAAAGCGGCCTCTTTTTTTTCAAACATCCCCATGTCTGTTTCTACCGAAATACTTTCCTCATGGGCATTTAATGGGCTACTATATTTCCCCATTTGATGTAATCGTTTTAGCCATAAATGCTTACATATGGAAAAGAGGTAGGTTTTAATTTGACAAGTGAGCACAAATGAATCCAATTGTACTTTTTCATATAAGGCAATCATGGCCTCTTGAAAAATATCCCTTGCGTCATCAAAACTTCCGTTGTTATTTTCCACAAAATGCTGAATCATAGCAAAATGACTTTTGTACAGGGTTTCCACTGCTTTGGAGTCATTTTGGGCTAACCCCTTTAAGAGGGCTTGTTCATTTAATTCAGCTTTCAAGATATTAATACTTATTTGGGGCAAAAGTAACCCAAATTGAGTTCTTTTATTAATTTTTAAGGAGGGGAGGTTACCTTTTTAACCTTTTGGTATTAAGAGTATTAATTAATTAATTTTAAACAAAATTTTATGAAAAAAGTATTCGCAATCGTAGCTATCGCTGCATTAACTGCTTGTGGTGGCGCTTCAACTGAAGCAAAAACTGATACTGCTGCTGCAACTGTAGATACAGCAAAAGCTGTAACTGTTGACACTACAAAAGCTGTAACTGTTGACACTACTAAAGCTGCAACTGCTGCTCCTGCAAAAGCTAAAAAATAATTGAACTGTTGGTGGGTTTATTAGAGCCCTTTATTGCCAATTGACAGTTATCAGAAGAATTTCATAGGCAAGCAATCGTAAGAGCCGCCTCGTTTCTACGGGGGGGCTCATTTTTTTTGATCTACATCATGCTTAAGTTGCTCGTTATCTCCATATAATAATTTTGAGGTAAATCATGCTAGCCGATTGCTAATGAAAGAGTTATAAAACAAATATTTGTTAGTTTTGGATGAATTTAAGCCAAACTATTTTGTCAATTAGTCTATTTTGATTAACTTTGTACCGATGAAAGCAAATATTAACAACTGGTTTTACTTTTTCTTTTATTTCTACTTTAACCAAAGTAGCCGGGTAGTATTTGTAAAAGCTTAAACGAAATAACTAAATATACAATCCCGGCCCACCAGTCGGGATTTTTTTTATCCCTAAGGGGAAGCAGGAGAAACATAAAAACGAATAGGATTAATCAAGGATGAATAAAAAGGTGACGATACAAGGATACGAAGGGAGCTTCCACCAAGTGGCAGCCATGCATTTTTTTGGGAAAAATGTACAGGTGATTACTTGCGATACTTTTAGAGAAGTTGTAAAAGTTGGAGCTGATATCAAACTTTCGGATGGTGCAGTGATGGCCATCGAAAATTCAATTGCTGGAAGCATCTTACCTAACTATAATTTACTGCAAAAAAGTAAACTTCAAGTGATAGGCGAAGTGTATTTATCCATCAGTCAAAATTTATTAACCTATCCAGGTGTTAAGCTTGAAGATATTAAAGAAGTACATAGTCACCCGATGGCTATTTTACAATGCTTGGATTATCTAGAAAAATACAATTGGAAATTAGTTGAATCAGAGGATACTGCATTAAGTGCAAAATTAGTACACCAACACAAGAACAAGCATGTCGCTGCCATTGCTAGTAAATTAGCTGCGCAGTTGTATGATTTGAATGTGATTTCTCCAGATATACATACCTTAAAAAATAATATCACCCGTTTTTTAGTAATGGCGCCTATGGCAGCTAAAATTAAAGTAGCGGATGCGAATAAAGGGTCTATCTATTTTCAAACAGATCATTCTAGGGGTATCCTTTCCAAAGTGTTGGCTAAAATTGCACAAGGAAAAGTAAACTTGAGCAAGTTGCAAAGCATGCCAATTCCTGGAAGCACATTTAAATATGGTTTTTATGCTGATTTGGAATTTGAGAACAACAAACAAATGGAAAAAGTATTGGAGGAAATAAAATCCCTTACGAATAGTTTGAAAATATTTGGTATGTATAAAAAAGGTAAAGTAGTTAAAGGATAATATGGATTTGAAAGTAGCACATAGATTAGAGGGTATTGGAGAATATTATTTTTCATCCAAACTGCGCGAAATTGACGAACTCAATAAAGCGGGTAAGGGGATAATTAATTTAGGCATAGGAAGTCCCGATTTGCCTCCACATCCAGATGTGATCAAAGTATTGCAAGAAGAGGCTAGTAAGGACAATGTCCATGCCTATCAATCTTATAAAGGTTCTCCCATTTTAAGGGAAGCCGTAGCGAAATGGTATAAGAAGTATTTTAATGTAGGAGATATAAATCCTGCAACTGAAGTACTTCCTTTACTTGGAAGCAAGGAAGGGATCATGCATATATGTATGACCTATTTAAACGAAGGCGATCAGGCGTTAATCCCTAATCCTGGTTATCCGACGTACACAAGTGCAGTTAAATTAGCGGGCGGCACTCCGCTTTATTATGCATTAACTGCAGAAAACAGTTGGGCACCTGACTTTGAAAATTTAGAAAAATCAGATTTATCAAAAGTCAAGTTGATGTGGGTTAATTATCCGCATATGCCAACAGGTCAAAGTCCTACTAAGGAATTGTTTGAAAAATTAGTAGCCTTTGGAAGGAAGCATCAAATATTGATTTGTCATGACAACCCTTATGCCTTTATTTTAAATGATAAACCCGAAAGTTTATTGTCTATTGAAGGGGCAAAAGAGGTAGTGATCGAATTAAACTCTCTGAGTAAAAGTCAAAATATGGCAGGATGGAGAGTGGGCATGCTCATAGCAGCCGAGGACCGAATCAATGAAATACTTAGGTTTAAATCCAACATGGACAGTGGCATGTTTTTGCCTGTTCAATTAGCAGCGGCCAAGGCATTAAGCTTGGATCAAAGTTGGTATGACTCCGTGAATAAAATATATACAGCACGACGTGAAAAAGTATTCGAATTATTAGATGTTTTAAAATGTGTTTATTCAAAACAACAAGTGGGAATGTTTGTATGGGCAAAAATTCCAACTACTTACAAAGATGGGTATGCGTTAAGTGATAAAGTATTATATGAAGCGAATGTTTTTATCACACCTGGAGGAATATTTGGTTCTGCAGGTAACAATTATATCCGAGTAAGTTTGTGTGGTTCATTAGAAAAGTTTAGTGAAGCAATTAAAAAAATAGAAGCATGCGTTTAGCAGTAATTGGTATTGGTTTAATGGGTGGTTCGCTTGCATTGTCTTTAAAAAAGAAAGGCATTGTATCCAATGTAATTGGAGTGGATCAAAACATTGATCACCAAAAGCAAGCTTTGCAATTGGGTATTGTTGATGAAGTGATGTCTTTAGAAGACGCTATCGCCGCATCTGATATCATTGCACTTGCAACGCCAGTGAATGTTGCTGAAAAATTGTTGCCGACTATTTTAAATTTAGTGAACAAACAAGTTGTGTTTGATTTAGGGTCTACTAAGGAAAGTATTGTCAATGTCGCGAATACGCATTCCAATAAAGGAAGGTTTGTTCCAACACACCCAATGTGGGGTACGGAATTTAGTGGTCCAGCAGCTGCACAATCAGATGCATTTATAGATAAAGCAACCGTCATTTGTAATAAAACACAAATTGATCCAGACGCTTTACTTTGTATTGAGCAATTGTATGAGCAGTTAGGGATGCATATATTATACATGGATGCCATAAAGCACGATATCCATGTGGCTTACGTGAGCCATATATCGCATATAACTTCATTTGCACTGGCCAATACCGTGTTAGAGAAGGAAAAAGAATCGGATGCTATTTTTGAGTTAGCAAGTGGTGGTTTTGAAAGCACAGTGCGTTTGGCAAAGTCCAATGCTGAAATGTGGGTTCCCATCTTTATGCAAAACAAAGAAAATGTATTAGATGTGCTTAATGAGCATATTAGTCAACTTAGAAAATTTAAAGCAAGTTTGGAAAAAGAAAATCCAGATTACTTATTGGAGTTGATTCAAAATGCGAATAAGATAAAAAGGATTTTAAAATAATTAAAAAAAAGTAAGGCTCTTTAAAGGAGACTTTACAAAAAATATATAAAATGAAGAAGAAAGAAGAGATGAATGATACAAATGAATTGATAGAAGCGTCAAAGTCGAAAAAGACTTTTACAGAAATCGGCATCAATGATCAATTAGTAAAAGCGGTAACAGAATTAGGCTATACACATGCTACAGAAATTCAGGAACGTTCTATTCCAGTATTGATTAGTGGAACCAAGGATTTTATTGGTTTAGCACAAACCGGAACTGGTAAAACTGCTGCCTTTGGCTTGCCCTTATTGCAGTTAATTAAAACAGCAGATAAATTCCCACAAGCATTAGTAGTTTGCCCTACAAGGGAATTGTGTATGCAAATTGTAAGCGAATTAAATTTATTTAAAAAGCATCTTCCAGGTGTACAAGTATTAGCTGTATACGGAGGTACCTCTATTGGTTTACAAATTAAAGATTTAAAAAGAGGCGTACAAATTATCGTAGCAACTCCAGGTCGATTGATTGACTTGATCGAGCGCAAAGCGATTAACCTAGAAAAAATTGAATATGTGGTATTGGATGAAGCCGATGAAATGTTAAACATGGGATTCCAAGACGACATTGAGTTTATCTTAAAAAATACACCCAATAGAGAAAGTATTTGGTTGTTTAGTGCGACCATGCCAGCTGAAATTAGAAAAGTAAGCAAGCGTTACATGAAAGAACCAGTAGAAGTAACTATCGGTAAAGTAAATGCAACTAATAAAAGTATTGATCACCAATACTATTTAACTTCTGCACAACATCGTTATGAGACTTTAAAAAGAATCATCGATTTTAATCCAGGTATTTATGGTATCATCTTTACTCGTACAAAGGCAGACGCGCAAGATGTAGCACAACGATTAACAAGAGAAGGTTATGATATTGATGCCATACATGGTGATTTAACACAACAACAAAGAGATAGGGTAATGGGTCAATTCAGAGATAAAAGTTTGCAATTGTTAATTGCAACCGATGTGGCTGCTCGTGGAATTGATGTAAAAGGAATAACGCATGTGATCAACTTTGAATTACCAGATGATGTAGAAGTTTATACCCATCGTAGTGGTCGTACTGGCCGTGCAGGAAGTCAGGGTATATGTATCTCTATTGTTCATGCTCGTGAATCTTATCGTTTGCGTCAGATTGAAAATATGAATAAGTGTACTTTTCATAAATTAGATATCCCTAGTGGAAAGGATGTTTGTAGAAAACAATTTTTTCATGTGATGGACAAGTTAATGTCTACAGATGTAAGCCATGGTGATTATGAAACTTATGTACCCATGTTGGCCGAAAAATTTGCCGATATGAGTAAGGAAGAAATTTTGAAGCGCGTCGCTGCTTTGGAATTTAATCGCTTTTTAAGTTATTATGAAAATGCACAGGACTTAAACATAAGAGCTGCTGATAAAGGCCGTCGTGAACCCATGCAACAACAGGATCGCAATCGCGACAGAGGTCGTCAAGAATTTGGCGGTGCAGATCGTGGCCGCGCTAGAACCAATGATCGTGGTATGGAGCGCAGTAGTTCGGATCGCGGAAGTCGTGGTGCGGAAAGAGGCGCATCTGGCTATACTCGTTTATTTGTGAACTTAGGTACTAAGGATGGTTTTTACAAAGCAAGCTTTTTGCAATTTATTTTAGATATGAGCGACTTAAGAAAAGAAGCTTTAGGAAAAATAGATATGCGTGATATGAACAGCTGGGTAGAAATTGAATCAGGTGCTGCAAAACAAATGATTAACGCTGTTGATGGTAAAAACTATAAAGGGCGTCGTATTAGAATGAATGATGCAGATAGTGGTGGTCCAAAAGGATTCAGTAAAAATGCAGGATAATTTTTTTAAAATAATTTTATAAACAATAGTATTTAAATTTAAAATTCAATAATAATGGGAGACTTAACAGAGCAACAACAAAAAGTAAACATTTTATTAAAAAAATCACCTTTGATTATTTCAGGACCTTGTAGTGCTGAAACAGAGGAGCAAGTCATGCAAACGGCTATTCGTTTAGCCGCGACTGGTAAAGTAGATATCATGCGTGCAGGTATCTGGAAACCAAGAACTCGTCCTGGAAGTTTTGAAGGGATAGGTACTAAGGGTTTACCTTGGATGCAACAAGCTAAAAAAGAAACAGGTTTGCCTGTAGCTGTTGAAGTAGCGACTGCAAAACAAGTGGAAGATGCTTTACATTTTGGAGTAGATGTACTTTGGGTAGGTGCACGTACTACAGTAAACCCTTTTAGTGTGCAAGAAATTGCAGACTCATTAAAAGGAGTGAAAGTACCTGTTCTTATTAAGAATCCTATTAATCCAGATTTAGAATTATGGATTGGTGGTATGGAGCGTATCGCAAAAGCAGGTATCGAAGAATTAGGTTTAATTCACCGTGGTTTTAGTTCTTATGGAAACACGGAATTCAGAAATGCACCTATGTGGCACTTAGCTATCGAAATGAAGCGCCGTTATCCAGGTATCCCAATGATTAATGATCCTTCACATATTTGTGGTCGTCGTGATATTTTACAAGAAGTAGCACAACAAGCAATGGACTTAGATTTTGATGGTTTGATCATCGAATCACATATTGATCCTGATAATGCTTGGAGTGATGCTAAGCAACAAATTACACCTGAGGTATTAAAAGATATGTTAGATGCCATTCGTTGGAGAAAAGAAGATGTTGCATCGGCTGAATACCATGCTGCATTGGAAAAATTACGTCAACAAATCAATCAATTGGATGACGAGTTATTACAAGTATTATCTACCCGTATGAAAGTGGCTGAAAAAATTGGAGAATATAAAAAGAACAATGACATCACCATCTTACAAACCAATCGTTGGAATGAAATTTTAGAACGTGCTGTAGGTAAAGGAAATAAAGTAGGATTAAGCGAGGATTTTATTACAAAGTATATGGATGCAGTTCATATGGAAAGTATACAGCATCAAAATAAAGTAATGAACAACTAAGCTTTTTTTGACAAGACTAAAAATAAATAAAATGAAAAACTGGAAAGTCAAATTGTCTACAAGTACAGTGTCATTTATATTAGATGGCAAATTTAGTGCTATTGATAAATTATTCAATAAAGTCAATGCCTTTTACATTACCGATGAAAATGTATATGCTTTACACCAAAATAAATTCAAAGGTAAAAAAACCATTGTATTCCCTTCGGGCGAAGAGCATAAACAACAAGCCACAGTTGACTTTATAGTGGAAGCACTTCTTAATTTAGGTGCAACCCGCGAAGCCATATTAATTGGTGTTGGCGGTGGCGTTGTGACCGATATGGTTGGCTATGTAGCAGGTATCTATATGCGCGGGGTACAAGTGGGTTTTGTGCCTACCACTATTTTAGCCATGGTGGATGCAAGTATTGGCGGTAAAAATGGCATTGATGTGGGGGTATATAAAAATATGGTTGGCTTAATTAGACAACCTTCTTTTTTATTATACGACCTTGATTTTTTACAAACCCTTCCTTCTCATCAATGGGAAAATGGGTTTGCTGAAATTATCAAACACGCTGCCATCAAAGATGCTAAAATGATGAAGGAATTAGCTAGTCGCGATTTAGCATTTTATCAAAAAAATAAAAAAGAATTATCTGCACTGATCCAAAAAAATGTGCAAATAAAAATGAAAGTGGTTCAAAAAGACGAGTTTGAAAAAGGAGATCGTAAGTTGCTGAATTTTGGACATACGATAGGTCATGCAATCGAAAATGAACATGCTTTATTGCATGGTCATGCTATTAGCATTGGAATGGTGTATGCTGCAAAAATATCACAAGTGTTACAAGGTTTTAATGATACAGGATTATTAGTTGCAACCTTAAAGCAATACGGTTTGCCTACTAATATGCATTTTAATATTGAGCAAGCCATGCAAATAATGCAAAAGGATAAGAAAAAAGCAATGGCGGGTATGCAGTATGTATTATTAAAAAAAGTAGGGCAGGCCATTTATGAAACAATACCTATGAAATCATTAGAAAAATTAATAAAGTTATATTCTTAAGATGCGTGTAACGGTATATCCATCACATTTAAAAGGAGTACAATTGGCTCCTGCAAGTAAAAGCAGTATGCAAAGGGCTTGTGCAGCTGCACTATTGCATGTGGGTGAAACTGTGATTCATAATCCTGGTCATTCAAATGACGACTTAGCAGCTATGGAAGTAATACAAAAACTAGGTGCTGTTATTCAAAAAAATCAAGACAGTCTTTATATTCAATCATCTGGGGTGCATCCAATAGGACCTGAAATGAATTGTGGGGAAAGTGGATTAGGTATCAGAATGTTTACTCCAATTGCGGCTTTATCCAATCAGCCGATCCTGATTAATGGTAAAGGAAGTTTGGTCAAAAGGCCGATGCATTTTTTTGATGAAATTTTTCCTGCATTAGGTATACAAATAAATTCGAACCAAGGATTTTTACCCATTCAAATTCAAGGGCCATTGCAACCTGCGACCATCACAGTAGATGGGTCATTAAGTTCTCAGTTTTTAACTGGGTTATTAATGGCATATGCTGCCAGTGATGCGCAAGATTTTGAAATTAATGTTTTGGATTTAAAAAGTAAGCCTTATATCGATTTAACATTAGCAGTACTAAATTCTTTTGGATGGGATGTTACGCATAAGGATTATAAAAGTTTTCATTTTTTACCTCATGCTCCATTAAAAAATACCATTGAATATACGGTCGAAGGGGATTGGAGTGGCGCTGCTTTTTTATTAGTAGCGGGTGCCATTGCAGGACCCATTATTGTAAAAGGGTTGCAGTTGAATTCAACACAAGCAGATAAACAAGTACTCGAGGCATTAAAAAATGCAAATGCCAACATTGAAATTAAAGAAGATGAAATTAAAATAGGACCGAGTGCAACATTAGAAGCTTTTCAATTTGATGCAACAGATTGTCCCGACTTATTTCCTCCTTTGGTCGCTTTAGCATCCGTGTGTAAAGGGATCACGGAAATTAAAGGAGTCAATCGTTTGGCTCATAAAGAAAGTGATCGGGGGTTTACTCTACAAACAGAGTTTGCTAAAATGGGAATTCGGATTGATTTGGAAGGGGATCTGATGAAAATACATGGTGGAGCATCTATTAAAGCTTGTACGGTATTCTCACAACACGATCATAGAATTGCAATGGCTTGCGCGGTAGCTGCACTTTGCGCCAATGGTCCCATTGAAATTACGGAGGCGGAAGCGATCAATAAGTCCTATACCCTTTTCTTTGAGGATCTTCAGCAATTAGGAGCAAAAGTACATATACAATAAATTTCTTACCTTGTAATATTGAATTTAAGACATGAACAAATTTGGAACTTTATTTTCGGTGCAAATATTTGGAGAATCACATGGGGCATGTGTAGGAATTACTATTGATGGTTGTCCTGCAGGATTGCCATTAAGTGCAGCTGATTTTACAGAAGATATGGAGCGTCGTAAGGGCGGAAAACAAAAAGGAACCACTCCAAGACAGGAGGATGATATTCCTATTTTCAAGGCAGGATTATTTAATGACATCACAACAGGTGCACCGATCATGATGTTATTTGAAAATAACAATACGAGGAGTGGAGACTATGAAAAACAAAGATCAGTGCCACGTCCAGGACATGCTGATTTTACAGCACATCATAAGTTTGGCGGATTTGAGGATTACAGAGGCGGTGGACATTTTAGTGGTAGACTCACTGCAGCTTTAGTTGGCGCAGGAGTAGTCGCAAAAAAATTATTAAGTACAATTCAAGTGGCGGCTCATATTGTTAGCATTGGAGGAGAAAAGGATTTAGAGAAAGGCCTTCAAAAAGCCATTGAAAATAAAGACAGCGTCGGAGGTATTGTAGAATGTGTGGTGAAGGGACTTCCGATAGGATTGGGTGAACATTTTTTTAATTCAGTTGAATCTTTATTAAGTCATGCAGTATTTGCTATACCAGCCATCAGAGGTATTGAATTTGGAACTGGATTTGCTGCGGCTACAATGTATGGAGTGGAACACAATGATGCCATCTTAGATGCCAGCGGAAAAACAAAAACCAATCATGCCGGTGGGGTAGTTGGCGGGTACACCAACGGAAATGATCTTGTGTTTAGAATTGCGGTAAAACCTACCTCTTCTACACCAAAGGAGCAAATAACACTCAATTGGGAAACCAATGAGCTCGAAAATTTTTCTGTAAAAGGAAGACACGATTTATGCATTGCACTTAGAGTACCGGTTGTCTTGGAAGCGGTTACTGCTATTGTACTTGCTGATTTAATGTTAATTGATCAAAAAATTCCAAGAGTCATTAAAAACTAATTTTTATGGAAAGTGAATACATATATCATGTTACTACTCTAAAAGAGTGGGAGGAAGCGAAATTAAAAAATGAATACCTCCCAATGAATTATGAGCAGGATGGTTTTATCCATTGCTCGATTGAACGACAAATTTCTGGTGTCTTAGACCGATTTTACGAAGGTCAAAAAGGGCTTGTTAAATTAAAGATTGAAAAAGCAAAAGTTCAAAGACCTGTTTTATTTGAATTAGCGCACGATATCAATGAACTATTCCCACATATTTACGGATCACTAAATATCGATTCGGTGGTAGAAGTAATCACATTATCATAATCTAATGCGATTTTTATCCATCTTAGGATTTTTGGTTTGTGTGGCTTTGCCTATCAGTTTGAGGGCACAAGAAATTTATCCCAATACTTTAACAAATGCCAATTTTCTGGATAGTGTTAATATAAAGCGCTATAAAAATTCCATTTCACATTCTCGAATTAAAATTGAAATAAATCGAATTACTGGGATTGCTAGTTTTTATAGTACCAATCTTAATGGCACTTTAACAGCCACAGGTGAAATTTTCAAAAACATAAAATTGTCAGCCGCCTGTAATTTATTCAAGTTGAATACATTGGTAAGAGTAACCAATTTACGAAATGGCGCTTATGTTGTAGTGCGAATTAATGACAGAATGCATCCCAATATGCTAAAAAAAGGCAGGGTCATCGACTTAAGTCAAGCCGCAGCTAAAAAATTGATTCTCAATACAAAAGGGATCGTAAAAGTGACAATTGAAGCCATTGGGTATTCGAAAATAACGCCAAAAGGCTAAGAATTACACTATCTATAAATTATTTCAATATTTCGGCTTTTAGGACTAAATTTGTGGAAATATTAACTATTTAATACCATGAAAAAAATACTATTTTCTCTAGTCCTCTTAACATTTGCAAGTTCTCTTTTTGCACAAACAGATGACAATGTGAAAAAACCAGCACTTGCATTTAGAGTATCTGCTTTTGATTTTTCAACTGCAAAGAACATTCAAGTAAACACACTTGGTGGTGTATACAATAATAAGTCTTGGGCAAGTTTCGGAAAATTAAACAAAAGTATTGGTGTTCAATATTTAAAAGGAATTACAAGTAAAGTTGATTTGATGATCAATTTCGATATAGCTTCATTGGCTTATCCCTATGATTCAACATTAGGACTTAAAACAGCTTGGCCATCATCTCATGGCTTAGTAAAAGAAAAATTATATACAGCAATTGATGCCAATTTAAACTTTAAGTTATTACCAGACGAATACGCTGTAGTACCTTATGTTACTGCAGGTGTTGGAGTAGGTAATTTTATGTCAAATTATATGGCGTATGCACCATTTGGAGTTGGCTTACAAATTAAAGCGAACCATGGTTCATTTATTAATATCAATAGTACGTATAGATTAGAAATGTCTCATATTTCAACTCCGCATTTAAATCATGCCATTAGTTATTCATTCCCTTTAAAATTGAAGGATAAAAAACCTGTTGTTTTACCTCCTCCACCTCCACCAGCTGATACAGATAATGATGGAGTTATCGATGAAAATGACAAATGTCCAACTGTAGCAGGTTTGGCACGTTACAATGGATGTCCAATTCCAGATACAGATAAAGATGGTATCAACGATGAGCAAGACAAATGTCCTACAGTAGCAGGATTAGCTAAATACAATGGATGTCCAATCCCAGACACAGATAAAGATGGTATCAACGATGAGCAAGACAAATGCCCTACAGTGCCAGGATTAGCCCGTTACAATGGATGTCCAATCCCAGACACTGATAAAGATGGTGTAAATGATGAAATTGATGCTTGTCCTACTGAAGCTGGAATAAGTGCAAATCATGGCTGTCCAGATGTTCAACCTATTTTAACTCAAGCTGCTGCAAATTTGAAGTTTGCAACTGGCAAATATAATTTATCTAAAAAGCAATTAGCAGGTTTAAGTACAGTTGTTGCAGCTTTAAATAAATATCCAAATGTGAATATCGCAATTGGCGGTCATACTGATAATACTGGTGCTGAAAAATTAAACACTAAATTGTCAATCAATAGAGCAAAAGTGGTAGCTAAATATTTGGTTAAAAATGGTATAAATTCAAACCGTATCACTACTGGCGGATATGCATTTGCACAACCTATTGCTGATAATAAAACAAAAGTAGGTAGAGCACAAAATAGAAGATCTGAATTAACTGCTGTTTACAACTAGCATTTAATTTACTAAGATATAAAAAAGGATCCCCTCGAGCAATCGAGGGGATCCTTTTTTATATAGGGTTATTTTGAAGAGGCTTAGTTAGGATCAATGTCAATAACAATTTGAACCGATTTATAGCGTGGGTGCACTTGTATTAATCGAATAAAATGAAGTAGCTGTTGCTTTGCTAATTTCAGTTGCTGTGGTTGTTTTGAAATTTTTACAGACAACTCCCAGATATATTTATTTCGAACACGATTAACATTAGGTTGAGCGGGACCTAGTACTGTTTTTTGAATCGCAGAGCCTAAGGATTGAAAAAAGTGAAGCGAGGCTTCTTCTGCAATATTATTTTCAGTATGTTTAAAAAGAATGCTCATTAATCTGCTAAAGGGAGGATAGGCGAAATGTTTTCTATTTTGAATTTCAAATTGATAAAAAGCAAAGTAGTCGTGTGCTTTTACATACTGAACAATAGGATGTTGGGTTTGACTCACTTGCATGATTACTTTTCCATTGTCGTTTTTTCGACCCGCCCTACCGCTTACCTGTTCCATCATTTGGAATGCCCTTTCATTGACTCTATAATGATTAAAGTTGAGTAAACTGTCGGCATCTACGATGCCCACCAAATCTACATTTTCAAAATCTAATCCTTTCACCACCATTTGAGTCCCTACTAAAATATCAATTTGCTTTTGTTCAAATTGTTGAATTAAATGATCGTGTTCGATTTTCCCTTTTACATTGTCAAAATCCATTCGAGCAATATGCACTCCCGGAAGGGATTGAGTCAATTTTTCTTCAATTTGTTCTGTCCCAAAACTTTTTTGCTTAAAACTAGTTTTGCCACAAGCTTCACAAGTGTTTACAATAGGGTATCCGGTACCGCAGTAATGACAAGATAGTATATTCTTTGCTTTATGATAAGTGAGGGTGACATCACAATGTTTGCAATGTGGTATCCAGCCACAAGTGTCACATATAAAATAAGGGGCATAGCCTCTTCTGTTTTGAAACAAGATAACTTGTTTTTTATTTTCAATTGTTTTTCTAATTTCTGCTAATAATGTAGGCGTTAAAATGGTTTGCTGTGCAGATTGTTTTTTTGTGTCAACTAATTCAATTTTGGGAAGAGCAGCTTGACTGAAACGTTCATTTAAATAAGTGTATCCAAATTTTTTATGTTCTGCATTATAAAAAGTTTCTACCGAAGGTGTGGCTGAACCTAAAATTACTTTTGCATTAATTTGACTAGCGTAGTAGATGGCAGTATCGCGGGCCTGGTATCTAGGAGCAGGATCTTGTTGTTTATAGGAGGCATCATGTTCTTCGTCAATCACAATTAGGGACAAGTTTTTATAAGGCAAAAACAAAGCAGAACGAGCGCCTAGTACAATTTTAATTTCACCTGACTTAACTTTATTCCAAATTTCGACGCGTTCATTTGGATTAAATTTTGAATGATAAATGGCAACAGATCCACCAAAATATTGTTTTAATCTTCGAATCATTTGTGCTGTTAAAGCAATCTCGGGCAGCATGTATAAAGCTTGTTTATTTTGCTTTATGATATCATGAATAAGGTTGACATATATTTGAGTTTTTCCACTCCCTGTCACTCCATGTAATAGACATACATTTTGTTTTACTAATTGGTTCTGAATGTCTTGGAGCGTTATTCTTTGTTGCTCTGTAAGTGAATGCAATTGCGTATTACCTTTCGTTAAATCGACAGCTAATCGGTCTGTTTTTTTCTTTTCTGCAATTAAAACTCCTTTGTCAATGAGGGCCTTTAATTGAGCATGCGAGCTGTTCGCTTTATCTAAAATTGACTTTTGTTTAACAGCGCCCTCGGTTTTTTTATAATGTAAAAATGCCAACAATAAATCAAGTTGCTTAGGTGCTTTAGTCCATTCATTTAATAATTTTTCTAAAGCCAATTCATTTTGATAAGTAGGGTGAAGGGAAATGAAGGTTTCCATCTTAGAACTGAATTTATCCTTCATAGTTTCTTGCACCATACAAATTCCCTTTTGAATCAATTTGTTCATTACTGGATAAACTGATTTTTTATTCAAAAGCTTTTGAATTTCAATTAAACTTAATTGTTTTTTAATTTCTAAGGCCTCGGAAATAATATATTCCGAATCTGATAAATTTTTAATATCAATAGAGGCATCTTCAAGTAATATGAAAATACTTTCACTTGAAATTTTCAAATGACTAGGTATAGCGGCTTGCATAACTTCACCTTCTGAGCACATATAATATTCGGCCATCCATTCCCACAATTTTAATTGATGATCAAATACAATTGGTGCTTCATCTAAAATGGCCACAATGGGCTTTGGATTAAAACCATCGGGTTTTTGTTCGCTTAATTTTTTTATAATCCCAGCATATCTTTTATTAGCGCCTAACATTACTTCCACACGCATACCAATGAGTACCTCAGATTGCATTTCTTCAGGAATACTCCAAGTGTAGTTTTTGGGAAGGGATAAGGGTATGATAATTTCTGCGTACATAATGGCGATTACAAAAATACGCTATGCGGGTGGATAGTTTCTATATCTTCTTAGTCCTTTATCCATGGCATCGTAAACTCTTTGTTTTAATTCCTCTACTTGATCCATATTATATTGGTCCACTTGGATCGTTTCCAAATAAACAACCCTGCTAATTCCGGGTGTTAAGGTAAAAATGCTATCAAAGTGCATTCTTTCCACTGCATCAACAAAAAGAACGGGTTGAATTGGAATTTTCATTTCGATAGCTAATTTAAATGCCCCATTAAAAAAAGATTTAAGAGGCTGTTGGTCGGTCATACTGAAGGTGCCTTCAGGAAAAATAAAAATAGAGGTTTTATTTAATAAGGCGGCCTTCAAATTTCGTAAGCTTTGAGCTCTATTTTCCGGACTTGTTCTATCTACCATAATGACAGCTTCCCTATAAATCCAGCCAAAGATGGGAATTTTGGAAGATTCAAATTTGGCAAGTGGTTTAATGGGCTGGTGTTTTAATCTTACGACAGGCGGAATGTCCATATAAGAATTATGGTTTCCTACAAAAATATGGGCTTGATTAAAATCATGCGTTGATTCATATATTTCACTGTGACGAACGCCTAAAAATAAATACAATAATTTTGACCAATATCTGCATATTTTATATATCCGGTCGCTTAATTTGGCTCTTCCAAAAGGCAAAACGAAAGCCATCGCAATGACCGATAAAATGGTTAATAAGGCAAAGATAATAAGGGCATAAACGCAGTAAATAAGTTGAATCCCTCTTCTGGCTTTTTTCATATATGCCACTAATATAATAAAAAAGGCCCGAATAGAAATTCGGGCCGTACGATTGCTTGCTTAAAACCAATAAAAACTAAAATTTGTAAACAGCGGCTAATATAAAGCTGGCATTATGGCCAATGGCTAAATTATCACTATTAAAGAATATATTATTTTTTGCATTATCTAATCGGAGTTCTGGGATAAGTGTCAATTTTTTAATCTTATAATTGATGGAAAGGGTATTTGCAAAGATAGAAGTTCCAAATGCGCCTGCAGATAATGCGTTTTTATCATCAAAAATTTCTGATCTTAGTGTGAATCCAATATTGCTTATGGGGTCATAGTTGATGTATATCGCATTACTTTTCCAACTAGTTGTTTGTTCGTTTTTTGCACTATAAATAGTTCCGTCATAATTCAACGCCCATTGGCTAGATAGTGCATTGTTGATAACAATATCAAATTGTGAAAAGCTATTACTTCCTCCAGTATTACCACCTTGGTAGTTTGCGTAAATAGTTGTTTTATCCTCAAATAACTTAGTGCTCAATTGTGCAATTATTACTTTTGAACTTGAGGTAGCATTAACATAATCTGTAGGATTAGCAATACCAATCATTATACTTGTTTTACCAGTAATAGCATATTCTGCTTTAACCCCTGTATGAAAAAATGGACCATAAGAAAAACCATATGACATGCTATAGTTTCTATTTAATGGGGCATCAAGCAACTCATAACCTACATGCGTAGCCCATTTACCAGCACTAATTTTTAATTGATTGCTAAGGTTGTAAGAGATAAATGCTTGTTTAATATTTGCCAACAATCCATTGTCATTATAGGAAAATTCCTCGGCACGTTTACCATAGCCTAGGTCCACCGTAGCTGCCCATTTCCCAAAACTTTGATCCACCTTAAAGGAAGCCATACCTAGGGCTAATTTTTGTTGTGTATTTGTAAAGCTGGTAAGATTATTAGTGACTCCAGAAGGAGTAGAAAAGCTGTTTCGGAAATAAGCATCAATTGATCCCGAGGTGGTCACCGAATATTTAGGGGCGGTTGAATCTGATTGTGCATAACTGGAAATAAAGAATGGCAACAAAATGGCCAATAACGATATTTTTTTTATCATTGTAGTAGTGTTTTAAAGATAGGTACAGCCGATGCGCTTTTCTCAGAAGCTTATCACCGCTGTACCTGTTTTTTTTATGATTTAAGTGGGTTTCTTCCGTATTTTTCATCGTGTTGTGATGCGTCCAATCCTAATTCTTCATCTTCTTCAGTTACACGTAAAGGCATGATGATATTGATAAATTTGAATATGATATAAGAAACGGTGAAACTATAAGCAACCACAATCAACATTGCTTTTAATTGAACAAGGAAAAATGTGGGGTTGCCATAAAATAAGCCATCATTACCTGCTGCATTTACCGCTTTTGATGCAAAGATGCCCGTCATCAACATACCAACCATACCACCAATACCATGACAAGGAAATACATCCAAAGTGTCATCCACTCTAGATAATTTAAATGCATGACTCGCTACATTTGAAATAATAGCGGCTACCATCCCAATAAAAATACTTTGAGGTATTCCTACAAATCCAGCAGCGGGCGTAATTGCTACTAATCCAACTACAGCACCGATACAAAATCCAAGTACAGATGGTTTTTTCCCTTTAAGTACATCAAAAAACATCCAAGCCAAACCTGCCGCTGCTGCTGCAGTATTAGTAGTAGCAAATGCGTTGATGGCAAGTGAGTTGGCGCCTAATGCAGATCCTGCATTAAATCCAAACCAACCAAACCAAAGTAAACCAGTACCAATTAGAACATAAGGAATATTAGCAGGTGGAATTTCTTGTTGTTCTAATTTAGAGCGACGAGATTTTAAAACAATAGCGCCTGCTAATGCTGCACAACCTGCGCTTATATGAACCACAGTACCTCCAGCAAAATCCAATGCACCCATTTTGAATAAAAATCCTTGTGGATGCCAAGACCAATGTGCTAAAGGTGCGTATACAAATATGATAAATAATACAATAAATAAAATGTAAGCAGTGAATTTAATTCTTTCTGCAACTGCACCTACTACTAATCCTGGAGTGATAATTGCAAACATTAATTGAAACAATGCAAATAGTAAAAGAGGAATGGTCATTGCTGATCCACCTTGTAAAGTAGGAGCACCATTTACAACTCCTTTAAAAAATAAATGGGTCATCGGATTACCAATAACGCCATTAATACTTTCACCAAAACTTAGACTATAACCAAAGCTTACCCAAATCACAGATACAATACCTGCGGATACAATACTTTTGATCATGGTAGAGATGATGTTTTTACGATGCACCATACCTCCATAAAAAAAGGCAAGTCCTGGTGTCATAATAAACACTAAAGCGGTAGCAACTAAAATCCATGCGATATCGGCTGCGCTGTATTCACCCACAAAGCTGGGTAATTGAGGAACGAACAGAGCTAAAACAGCAACGATAAATAGAATGACGAAAGGGGCAAATTTTTGTACAATTTGGTTTTTCATGTTGGTTGTTTTATATTATTATTAATTATATATGATGTTTATATAGTAAAAGTAATAAAAAACAATATTAAAATACTTTATATATAAACATATAAATAAATATAATATGAATAAAAAAAGCAAAAAATACGGCTAATATTCAATGCTGTATTGATTTGCAGCTTAAAAAGCTAGATAGAATAAAAAATCCGTTGTGGAAAAAAAGTGAGTTATTCCCAAGTGTAAAATTAAAAAAGGGACTGAAATTATGAATTTCAGTCCCTTTTTTAAAAGTATTTTGGAAATATTTAGATTGACTGCACAAACAAACTAGCATCTTTTGAGGCTAGAAGGGTAGAACCAGTTAGGAAAATATCTACTTGTCGGGCACATTCACGGCCTTCACTTATAGCCCAAACGACTAAGGATTGCCCACGACGCATATCACCAGCTGTGAAAACTTTGGCCACATTTGTTTTATAAGCTTGTTCAGTTGCTTTTACATTTCCTCGCTCATCTAGCTCAATATCTAATTCATCTAAGATACCGGTAGGGTCAGGATGTAAGAAACCCATGGCAAGGAAAGCCAATTCGCAAGGAAGCTCTCTTATACTACCTTCCTTTTCCGTGAATTTGGAAGGTCGGCCATCAGGGCTATTTGTCCATTCAAGGTCCACAATTTGTAAAGCTTTTAAATTCCCTTTTTCATCACCAATAAAGGCTTTGGTAGCAACCCCCCAAATTCTATCTGCCCCTTCTTCATGTGAAGTGGTCGTTTTTAATATCATAGGATAGGTAGGCCATGGCATATATTCAGCCCTAGATTCAGGGGGCTTGGGTAATAATTCAAATTGAGTGATCGATTTGGCTTGTTGTCTATTTGATGTGCCAACGCAATCACTGCCTGTATCACCACCGCCAATAACTACTACATTTTTTTTGTTCGCATTGATTTCATTTTCTTCAATAGTAATTTCACTCACTCTTTTATTTTGTTGCTTTAAAAATTCCATGGCAAAATGGACTCCCTTCAAATCACGCCCTGGAATATTTAAGTCTCTTGGAATGGTAGAACCTCCCGCTAATACAACGGCATGGTAATCACGCATAATATCATTGACCCTAATGTTAACACCTACATTGGCGTTGCAGATAAATTGGATTCCTTCTTGTTCTAAAACAGCAATTCTTCGTTCAACAACAGTTTTATCTAATTTAAAATCAGGGATACCAAAACGCAATAAGCCTCCTGGTTTAGGATCACGCTCAAATACAGTGACTTCGTGACCTGCATAATTTAATTGTGCAGCCGTAGCCAATCCAGCAGGGCCTGATCCAATAACTGCTACTTTTTTACCCGTCCTTACATTGGGTTTACGAGGATGAACAAATCCTTTTTCAAATGCAATTTCAATAATATGTTTTTCTATTTCCTCAATTGTTACAGCTGGCTGATTGATGCCTAATACACAAGCGCTTTCGCATGGAGCAGGACAAATACGGCCAGTAAATTCTGGAAAATTGTTAGTAGAAATTAAAATTTCGTATGCCTCTTTCCATTCTTGTCGATATACTGCGTCATTAAATTCAGGAATAATGTTTCCTAAAGGACATCCGTTATGACAAAAGGGAACCCCGCAATTCATACATCTTGCAGACTGCTCGTTTAATTTTTTTTCGGGAAACAATGACACAAACTCTTTATAGTTTTGTTTCCTTTCCGTTACAGTTAATTTGGAAGGAAGTTCCCTTGTAAATTCTTTAAATCCTGTTGGTTTGCCCATATACTTTATTTTGCTGCGATCATTTTTTCCTTTTGTAATTGCAAAGCTTTTTTGTAATCACGAGGGAATACTTTGATAAAGTGTTTCAATTGATGATCAAAGTCAGCTAATATAAATTTAGCTACTGAACTTTTTGTTTTGTCAAAATGTTGTTGAATTAAGTTTTTCAATTTTTGCGCATCTTCCCCTTGCACTGGATCTAAATCCACCATTTCTTTATTGCACATGGATTCAAAATTATTTTGAACATCATATATATATGCAATACCACCGCTCATACCTGCTGCGAAGTTGCGTCCTGTTGCTCCTAAGATTACGGCGGTGCCTCCTGTCATGTATTCGCAGCCATGGTCTCCCACGCCTTCTACTACTACGCTTGCGCCAGAATTTCGAACAGCAAATCGCTCTCCAGCTTTACCTCTTATAAATGCAATACCACTAGTAGCGCCATACAATGCTACATTCCCAATAATGATATTTTCTTCTGGAATAAAAGTTGCTTTTTTATCAGGGTATACTATTAATTGTGCACCACTAAGCCCTTTCCCAAAATAATCATTGGCGTCTCCTTCTAATTCTAATGTAACTCCTTTGGTATTGAAAGCACCAAAGCTTTGTCCAGCAGTTCCTTTAAATGTAAAATGAATGGTATCCTCTGGTAAACCTTCTGCTTTATATACTTTAGTAATTTCATTGGAAACAATGGTACCTGTGGTACGATCGGTATTTTTAATTGGGAAATTAGCAACTACTTTTTTCCTTTCTAAAATAGCGGGTTGGGCAGCAGCTAATAATTTCCAATCCAATACATCAGCTAACAAATGGTCCTGAGCCTCGGTTTGGTATAAACCAACACCAGGTTCAGCAGGCTCTTTATATAGTACATCACTTAAATCTAAGTTTTTGTATTTCCAATGATTGATATTTTCGCGCATGGTTAATGCATCAACTTGTCCCACCATTTCATTAATAGTTCGGTAGCCCAATTCCGCCATGATTTCACGAAGTTCTTCGGTTATGAATTCAAAAAAACGAACCACATGATCGGGATCTCCCGTAAATCTTTTGCGTAATTCAGGATCCTGTGTTGCAACGCCCACTGGACATGTATTCATATGACATTTGCGCATCATAATACATCCTTCCACAATTAAAGCGGCTGTAGCCACGCCCCATTCTTCGGCGCCTAATAAAGTAGCAATAGCAATATCGCGACCAGTTTTCATTTGGCCATCGGCTTGAACGACTACTCGACTACGAAGTTTATTTTTTACTAAGGTTTGATGTGTTTCTGCCAAACCTAATTCCCAAGGTAATCCAGCATGTTTTATAGAACTTAATGGCGAAGCGCCAGTACCTCCATCAAAGCCAGCTATTAAAACAACATCGGCTTTTGCTTTAGTAACCCCTGCAGCAATGGTACCAACACCAGCTTTTGAAACTAATTTTACATTAATTCTGGCAGCACGATTGGCATTTTTTAAATCAAATATGAGTTGAGATAAATCTTCAATGGAATAAATATCATGATGGGGTGGAGGGGAAATTAATCCTACGCCCGGAGTCGCATGCCTTGTTTTACCAATCCAATCATCCACTTTATCACCAGGTAATTGTCCGCCTTCTCCTGGCTTTGCACCTTGTGCCATTTTAATTTGTAGTTCATCTGCTTCCGACAAATAATAACTAGTGACACCAAATCGTGCACTAGCAACTTGTTTAATTGCACTACGCATAGAATCCCCATTCGGTAATTTTTGATAACGAATTTCATCTTCACCACCTTCCCCTGTATTACTTTTTCCACCTAATCGGTTCATTGCAATAGCAAGTGTCGTATGTGCTTCCCATGATATGGAACCAAAAGACATCGCACCTGTTGCAAATCTTTTGTAGATAGCGCTTGCTGGTTCTACTTCGTCAATAGAGATAGAAGGTCGAGTAGGTTTAAAATTAAATAAGCTTCTTAATGTGCAAGCTTTTTCAGTTTGATCGTTTACTAATTTCGAATACTTTTTAAAACTAGGATAATCATTCATTTTAGTGGAATGCTGTAATAAATGAATGGTTTGTGGATTGAATAAATGAAATTCTCCACGGCGTTTCCATTGGTATACGCCCCCTTCAGCCAATCGGTCAACTGGGGATGATTTTTTAGCAAAAGCTAAATCATGCTTCGCTAAAATTTCTTTCGCTATTTCATCTAATCCCATGCCATTGATTCGAGAAGTAGCGCCTGTAAAATGCTTGTTGACTACTTCCTTATTAATTCCAATAATTTCAAAAATTTGCGCGCCTTGATATGATTGCAAAGTGGAGATACCCATTTTAGAAAACACTTTGTACAAACCTTCATTCACGGCTTTGATATAATTCTTCTTTAATTTTTCTGCGTCGTATTCAGATTTTATTTTGTCAAATAATTTCATATCCCTGATGGTAGACAATGCCATATAAGGGTTAATAGCAGTGGCGCCAAAACCTATTAAACATGCATAATGGTGCACTTCCCAAACATCCCCTGCTTCAACAATGATGCCTACTTTACCTCTGAGTCCTTTTCTGATTAAGTGATGGTGTACACTTGAGCATGCTAATAAAGTAGGAATCGCGGCGTGTTCAGAATCGATAGCTCGATCTGTTAAAACGAGTACTTCAAAACCGTCTTCTACAGCATCAACTGCATAACGACATAATCGATCCAATCCTCTTTTTAAAGAACCTTCTTTTCCGTCGGCCCTAAAATAACATTGTAATGTTTTAGCTTGAAAAACACCAGTATCAATACTCCTTATTTTTTCTAATTCGTGGTTGGACAAAATGGGATGCTTCAATGCAACACAATGGCTGGCCATTGGATCTTCGGTTAACAAGTTTCCTTGACTACCCACAAAATTAGCTAAGGACATTACCATCCTTTCGCGAATAGGATCAATTGGGGGGTTGGTTACCTGAGCAAATAATTGTTTAAAGTAACTTGAAATATGTTGCGGCTGATCACTTAAAACTGCTAAAGGGGTATCTGTTCCCATGGATCCAATTGGTTCCTTGCCATCAATGGCCATGGGTGTAATGATATTTTCTAAATCTTCCTTGCTGTATCCAAATGCCTTTTGATATTTGAAAATTTGATCGTGTTCTAAATGTGTAAATTGAATGCGGGGCTCGGGTAATTCTTCTAAACGAATTTTATATTTATTTAACCAATCCGCATAAGGCTGTTGTGCACAAATGGTTTGTTTTAAATCATTATCGCTAATAATTTTTCCAGCTTCCATGTCGACTACAAACATTTTACCAGGTTGTAATCTACCTTTTTCAATAATGGTGGCCGGGTCTATAGGTAATGCACCTGTTTCAGATGCCATAATCACTCGGTCGTCATTAGTAACACAATACCTTGATGGCCTTAATCCATTTCGGTCTAATGTGGCACCAATTATTTTTCCATCTGTAAATGAAATGGAAGCGGGACCATCCCATGGTTCCATAATAGCTGCATGAAATTCGTAGAATGCTTTTTTAATAGGGTCCATTAATTCATTGCCATCCCATGCTTCAGGAATTAACATCATCATCACATGTGGTAAAGAACGACCTGATAAAGTAAGTAATTCAATCACATTATCCAAGCAAGCTGAATCAGATTGCCCTGCTGTTACAACAGGTAAAATCATATCTAATTCCTCCTTTGTAAAATAAGGAGAGAAGAAACTATTTTCATTGGATCTTAACCAATTTAAATTGCCTTGTAAGGTATTAATCTCACCATTATGTGCAATGTATCTAAAAGGTTGCGCCAATTTCCATGAAGGGAAGGTATTGGTAGCAAAACGAGAATGTACTAATCCAAATGCAGACACGACACGCTTATCGCTTAAATCCGGAAAATATTCCCTTACTTGTTGACTTGTTAATTGGCCTTTGTAAACAATCACTCTTTGCGATAAAGAAGACATATAAAATCCAATAGCTTCTTTTTTGATAGAGTTATTAATAGTATGTGACGCGTAATTTTTTAATATAAATAATTTACGTTCAAAATCTTCTGGGTCGGAAATATGGTCTGGTTTTTTTACAAAAACTTGTTCCATGATGGGTTCTACTGATAATGCAGAAGGGCCAATGGTATCTTTTACAACAGGCACCGCCCTATAGCCAATAATTTCAATGCCTAACTTTTCGGCAGCACGAGCAAAAATTTCTTTACATTCTTCTTTGATTCCTTTTTCCGTTGGGAAAAATATAAATCCAACACCATATTCATTTAAGTCGGGAAGATGAATGCCTTTGTGTAATAATTCATCAAAGAAAAATTCATGAGGTATTTGTATCATAATACCCGCGCCATCCCCTGTATTAATTTCACATCCGCATGCGCCGCGATGTTCCATGTTTTCTAAAATAGTAAGGGCGTCTCCCACATTTTGATGGGACTTAATACCTTTGATATGGGCAACAAATCCTATACCACAAGCGTCGTGTTCATAAGCAGGATTGTATAATCCTAAGTTTTCATTTTTCGTCATTTCCAACCAATTAATTAAAGGATAATTCTACTAGGTAGGTGATTCGTGGAAAATTACGAAATAATGAGGATTTTTTATAGCAGATTTGCAAGAAATTTACACACCATTTGAAATCTTATAGAAAAACAAGGTTTATATTAAATTGAATCAAATAACAACTGTTCGCATTTGAGTTTTTTGAAATATTTTAAATGCTCAATTGGACCCGACTCCACTTAAAATGTATCTAAACGAAGTTGCTGAGTTAAAGGGGTCAATGCCCATGTAAAGCCTTTGGGAAAAATCCCAAAAAGGGAACTTCCCGAACCTGTCATACTTGCATATAATGCCCCTTGAGCGTATAATTCATCTTTTAAGGATCCAATCATTGGGTGTGCTTTCATCACTGGCGCTTCAAAATCATTGATTAATTCCTGTTTCCAAGTGGCCAATGGTTGTTGGATGATGGTAGCAATCTCTTTTTCTTTTTTACAAGGGGTGATTTGTTGAAAAGCCCAAGGAGTGGGTATATGAATTTGAGGATGAATTAAAACAAGGGTGTAGGCAGATAAATCAATTGCAATGGGATTAAGAATTTCACCTTTCCCTTGCGCTTGACAAGGTTGATCAAATAAAAAAAATGGACAATCGCTTCCTAGTTTTTCAGCGTATTGAATAAGTTGCGTTTTATTTAATTGAAGATGAAATAAAGAATTTAAAATTTGTAAAACAGCAGTACCATCACTAGAGCCACCGCCTAAACCGGCGCCCATCGGAATCATTTTATGTAAGTGCATTTGAACTGCAGGGAGATGATGAAAATCGGCTTTTAATAAATGATAGGCTTTGACACAAAGATTATTTGAAGTATCTCCTGGAATATTTAATCCGGAATGCGAAAAATGAATGGGTTCGCTATCATCCTTGCTGGAAGCGGTTATTTCAACAATATCTTTTAAATTCACTGGATAAAATACCGTATCTATATCATGAAAGCCATCTTGTCTTTTCGCTAGGATAGATAAACCCAAATTTATTTTGGAATGGGGGTATTGAATCATTATTTATGATTTCTTTTGCGCATTTTTTTTATTGATTTCATCACGAATATCAATTGCGCGTATATAATCTTCCTGTTCTAAAACCTCTTTTAATAAATGATTCAATTCGATAAGCGACAAGTTAGATAAGTCATTAATAGGGGTAGGCTCATCCATTGTAGTGGAGAGCATTGATTTATCTGCACTTTCATTCGCCAATCCCGCTTGCTCTAAAATGTTGGAATACACATAAATGGGGCAACCAAATCGAACCGCCAATGCAATGGCATCACTAGTACGACTATCTATTTCAATAGTATCATTGGCAGTGAAGCAAACTAGTTTTGAATAAAAAATGCCTTCTTGCAAATCACATATATATACTTCCTGTAATTGTATGCCAAAAGCAGTCATAAAATTTTTCATTAAATCATGCGTCAAAGGACGGGAAGGATGCATGTTTTCTAAAGCGACTGCAATTGCTTGTGCTTCAAAACCACCAATCACAATGGGTAGTCGGCGTAACCCATTTACTTCACCTAAAATAACTGCATAAGAGTTAGATTGTGTGATGCTGTGGGAGAGGGCTACTATTTCTAATTCAATTTTTTGCATACTAGTTTTGACCCCCTAAAGTTAAATAATTATATTATTGGTTGTGCTTCATTTTTAAAATGGCAGCAGTCAATGCGGGGACCACTTCAAAAGCATCACCCACTACACCATAATCTGCGGCTTTGAAAAAGGGTGCTTCGGGATCCTTATTAATAACTACAATGGTTTTACTTCGATTGACACCAGCTAAATGCTGAATCGCACCCGAAATTCCAATGGCGATATATAAATCTGGCGCAATTTGGATGCCTGTTTGACCTACATGCTCATGATGTGGTCTCCAGTCTGAATCGGAAACGGGTCGGCTACAGGCCGTTGCAGCGCCAAGTGCTTTGGCAAGGTCCAATAAAATACCCCAATTTTCAGGCCCTCTTAATCCGCGACCACCACTCACCACAAGACTTGCTTCGGTTAAAGGAATTTCTCCTTTTACTTTGTTAATGTTGGTTACTTTAATTGACGCCGGCGGAATGGGTAAATCAATGGGTTGAACGAGTGCGGTATTGTCATAAGGATGTACTCCAAAACTATTTTGATTAATTGCAATTACTTTAATGGGGCTTTCGATTTTAATGGAAGCAAATGCCTTGCCTGAAAAAACAGTTTTAGTTACTTCAAATCCATTTTGCAAATCAGGTAAACGACAAGCACCTGTTACAATGCCAGCAGATAATTTTACTGCTACAGCAGGAGCGAGGGCTTTACCATTAATATTATGTGCAAATACAACCACAGTAGCACCAAGGCTTTTTGCAGCAGCAGCGATTAAATTGGAATGGACTTTAGCATCGAAAGTATTTAAACTTTCATTTTTTAACTGATGCACTTTTTGGGCACCTTGTTTTCCTAATTCAGTTAAATCATCTTCAGCTGTTCCAAGCATCAACGCTTCGGCACTGCAATTTAAAAGTTTTGCTATAGCAGCACCATAGCTAATGGCTTCCAGTGTTGCTTTTTTAATTTGATTGTCGGCTTGGTCAATATATATCAGTACCATAAAATATAATTTTTTGGAAAGGCGGGTATTAAATAACTTTTGCTTCTTCTTTTAACAATCTAACTAGCTCATCCATTTGGTCACTAGCGATTAATTTTACTCCTGTTTTAGCAGGAGGTAAATTAAATTCTTTAATCTGAGTCAATGGTGAAGTAGGGGTAGGCTCCACTATTTTTAATGGCTTTGTTCTTGCCGCCATAATGCCACGCATGTTAGGAATTCTTTGTTCGGCCATTCCTTTTTGACAACTCACCACCATTGGAAGCTGGACTTCATTGGTTTCTTCGCCCCCTTCAATTTCTCTAATGAGGGTGGCTGTGTTTCCGTTAAGTTCTAAATGATTGGCTAATGAAACAAAAGGCAGGTCTAACAAAGCGGATAACATAGAGCCTATACAGGAACTGTTATAATCGATGGTTTCCTTTCCTGTTAAAATTAAATCATAGGATCCTTGTTTAACTACAAAGGCAATTTGTTCTGCAATCTCGTAGGAATCATTACTATTTAAATGAACGCGAATGGCTTCATCTCCACCCAAAGCCAATGCTTTTCTAAGAATAGGTTCTACTTCAACACCGCCCACTGTAATTAAATGTATTTGGGTACTAGGATCTTTTTCTTTTATTTCAATCGCCCTTACTAATGAATACCATTCGTCATAAGGGTTGATGATCCACTGTACTCCATTTTCATCAAACTTTGTATTACCTTCGGTGAACGCAATTTTAGCAGTGGTGTCGGGTGTTTTACTGATACAAACTAAAATGTTCATTGTCTATCTTTTAATTTTTGGTTGTTTATGCAACTAATGCAAATATAAGATAGTTTTTAACCATACATGCAGTAAAAATTAGTTAAGATGAATCGGATTGAAAAAATAATTGAATTTTTAATTCAACAACCCAATGATGCTTTTTTACGACATGCTTTGGCATTGGAATACCTTAAAATAGGGGAGGATATTAAAGCAAGGGATTTATTTTTGGCGATCCTTGAGGAGGCACCTGACTATATTGGATCTTATTATCACTTAGCTAAATGTTTGGAAAAGCTCAATGACAAACCCGCTGCCATCTTATGGTATGAGAAGGGAATGGCGGCAGCAAAATTAGCAAAAGACAATCATGCCTATAATGAATTGCAAGGCGCTTATGAGGACTTGGTTTATTAATGAAACTTGTATTATAAAGTGAGTCGTTGACTTAATTTATCATCAATTAATTGAAAAAAATCTTCGGGTTTATAAGTGCGCCAAGCAGTAATTTCCATTAATTCAATGTACCGATTTAGTTTTTTTTGCAAAAAATCATATTGTGCTGCGGGGTGTAAATTCACTAATACTGCCCATCCTTCTTCCTCTGATAATTCTTCATACCATTCTTCATAGTAATCCCGATCCCCATTGTGAAAATTATAAACATGTTCCCCAATTAAAATAAATTTAATAATACCTTCCTCCATCATGCTGTCAAGCAATTCGCGTTTTAATTGCATGATATCATTCTCGATGGCATCATTCCATTCTCCCATTAATTCAATAATGGCAAACTTGGTTTCATAATCTACAAATAGGATTTTGAGGTACAAGGTTTTACTTCCAATAACATCCCATTGCGGATGAATATAATAGTTGTAAACGGTTTGTGAAAATTCAAACTCGCTATAAGTTTGCCCAAAAAAAATGGATTTAGGATCCTCGTCGGCTATATATAAATGCCTCCATTGAAAATAGGGTTCAACATCATGCATAAACAGCTCGGCTATGGGTTATTTTTATGATAGGCCACCAGTCCTTCCATAGGTGATTTGGTAATTTTGCCTAATTCCATTTCATACACCAATGCGAGTTGTTTAATAACATCTCTAAATGCATAAGCGACGCTTCCTGTAAAATGAATAGGGTACAACCATGATTCATTTAATTTATTCAAGTGGGTGTAAAAGAAGTCATTTAATCCGTCCTCGATAATATTTTCAATCATATAATGACCACGGTGTTCGCTTAAAAAAACAGCAAAGGAAGCAAGGTATCGATTAGGTAAGGGCTCACGATAAATTTTATTTAAAATTTGAGAACGATCTAAATTATATTTTTTTGAAAAGCAAATCATCAGCTCTTCATCAAAAGTTTGGTATAAAAAATATTGTAATACTTTTTTTCCAAGATAAGCCCCACTGCCTTCGTCCCCTAAAACATAGCCTAGGCCTGGACTATTTTTCACTATTTTTTTTCCATTATAATAACCTGTGTTGGAACCAGTGCCTAATATACAAGCGATTCCTTTTTCGGTTTGGCAAGTGGCTCTTGCTGCCGCCACTAAATCGGTTTGAATATCAAATTTTGCATTTTTGAAAACCAAGCGAAGCGCTTTTTTTAAACTTTTTACATTGTCGGGATTGCTAAGACCAGTACCATAAAAATAAATCGCATTAATCTTGTCAGTTTTGACTTTTTTTGAAAAAGCTTTTTCAAGAAGGGCTGCTATATTTTCGGTAGACAAAAAATAGGGACTAATGCCCATCGTGCTAACGGATTGTCGCTTGTTATTTTGAACAATCGTCCATTGACATTTAGTGGCACCGCTATCTGCAATAATATAGTTATTCATATCCTTCTGTTGGAAGTAAAATTAACCAATTTAGTGGATACCTAAGTATATTAAGGCCAATTTTAAACATTAAATAATGTAATTTCGCATTCAATAAAAAGTGCATGCAACAGAACAATAATACAAATTGGTTAAAGCCCATTTCATACGCCTTAATGATTATTATAGGTATTGTAATTGGGGTTTTTGTAAAAGGAAATTTGTCGGTAGGTGATTTTTTATCAAAAAACCAGGATCCTATTCATGAAATCATGGAATTAGTGAATTCAAAATATGTGGATTCTTTAACAAATGATAGTGCCAGCATTAAGGTGGCCGATTTTTATTTAGGTCAATTGGATCCTCATTCAGTCTATATTCCCCCCGCCGACTTGGTGGATGTAAATGATCAGTTGGCTGCAAATTTAAAAGGTATAGGTATCGAATTTCAACAATTTAGGGATAGCTTTTTTGTCACTTATGTTTTAAAGGAAGGGCCCGCTGAAAAGGCCGGAGTTCATTTAGGGGATATCTTATTAAAAGCCAATGATTCCATAGTTTTATCAGGAGGAAAATTGCAGGCAGAGGAAGTGAGACAAAAAGTAAAAGGGCCTGCTGAGACCCCATTAAATTTAGCGGTGCTGCGAAATAATCATGTAGTGGATTTAAAAATTACAAGGGCCAATATTGCTATTTCTCCTATTGATGCTTTTTACATGATCAATGACACACTAGGCTATATTAAATTAAATAAATTTACGGATAGAACTTACGAAGCTTTCATGCAAGCATTAGAGCCTTTGTTACAAAAAGGAATGAAGTTATTGGTATTGGATTTAAGAAATAACGGAGGTGGTTTAATGGGCGAAGCAGTGGCCATTGCTGATGAACTATTAAGTGGAAATAAACTAATTGTTTATACGCAAGGAGCCCATTCTGCCAGAACAGATTATTATAGTAAACGCGAAGGATTATTTGAGCAAGGGAAATTAATTATTTTAATGAATGAATCTTCGGCATCGGCGAGTGAAGTATTGGCTGGAGCATTGCAGGATTGGGATAGGGCCACTATTGTTGGGACAAGGTCCTTTGGAAAAGGGTTGGTACAACAACAATTTAAATTATCTAATGGGGGTGCTTTGCGTTTAACGACTGCGAAATATTACACACCACTTGGACGAAATATTCAAAGACCTTATTTGCAAGGTAAGGAAGCCTATGAAGATGCTTACATAAAAAGATTACACGAAGATGCGATGGGAATGCAAGATTCTAATTTCAAAGGAAACTCCTTTAAAACCCCTAAGGGAAATTTGGTATACGGAGGCGGTGGCATTTATCCCAATAAGTGGGTGGTGACGCATGATATTTTAATGGACACTTCTACCCATTTATTATGGCAAAATAATTTACTTAATGAATTTGTATTGCAATTTTATCTTTCACATTTACCACAAATGCAAGCCCTAAAAAATGGGCAAGAACTAATAATGCAGTATCAAAATGAAGCTACTTGGAATGCTTTTATTCAATTCGCCAATACGCGACATGCTAACTTGCTAAAAAAAGAAATGGCCTCAAAAAAAATAATGCAAAATCATCTTATTGCTTTATTAGCCAGAATGAGATGGTATAAGCAAGGCTATCAAGAAGTGGTCAACAGACTAGATCCTCAATTTGCGTTGATGATTGAATAGGAGTAGCGCCATTTATGATGTTTATCATGTTTTTATATGACTCGGCTCATTTTAACATTTTAAGATAGAAGGCATCTTTGCTTTCTATGCCGAAATCATCTTGTTACCATTGCGGGGCGGAATGTGACGCTAACATTAAAATTGACGAAAAGTTATTTTGTTGTGAAGGCTGTAAAATGGTATTTCAATTATTGGATGAAAATGGACTTTGCCAGTACTATGATTTATCTGACATGCCAGGCATTGCTGCAAAAGGTCATTTTGTTTCAGAAAAGTATAATTATCTCGACAATCAGGCGATACAAGATCAGCTGATCCAGTTTAAATTAGAGGGACAAGCGCATGTGGTATTTTATTTACCACAAATTCATTGTGTGAGTTGTGTTTGGTTATTGGAAAACTTACATAAAATTAATGCTGGAATTATACAATCTCAAACTCATTTTGAAAAAAAGGAAATCAAAATAGTTTACAATCCAGACTTAATTACTTTAAAGGAATTGGTTCAGTTACTTTCCTTTGTTGGCTATGAGCCAGTAATTCATTTGGGTGGAAATGATTGGTTGAAAAAAAAGAAGGTAAACAAAAAGCAACTTTTTAAAATTGGTATAGCAGGTTTTTGTTTTAGTAATATTATGATGCTAAGTTTTCCGGAATACTTATCAAATGATGCTTTAGAATTAGGGAACCTGCAACCTTTTTTTATTTACTTGAATTTATTATTGTCGCTTCCTGTATTATTATATAGCGCAAGTGGATTTTTTATTTCAGCTTATACTGGGTTAAGGCAAAGATGGTTAAATATCGACGCGCCCATTGCGCTTGCGATTTTAGTTACCTTTAGTCGTAGTGTGTATGAAATTCTAACTCAAACTGGAGCAGGATATTTAGACAGTATGAGTGGTATTGTTTTTTTTATGTTAGTTGGAAGATGGTTTCAAGATAAATCTTATGATTCATTTGCATTTGATCGAGATTACACTTCATTTTTTCCATTAGGAGTTACTGTTTTACAATCAGGACAAGAATTTAATAAACCATTATCAGAACTGCAAAAAGGGGAACAGGTGCTTATTAAGTGTGATGAAATGATTCCTGCAGATGGGATCTTAATTTCTCAATCGGCTATTGTTGATTATAGTTTTATATCAGGTGAAAATGCGCCAATCGAAATAAAGCAAGGCGCAATGCTTTATGCAGGAGGAATTCAAAAAGGCCGAGCTATTCATATGGAAGTAGTGAAACCAGTGGGGCAAAGTTATATTACTGAGTTGTGGAATAGCCCATTATTAAAATCCGAAAAAAATACGGAAAAATCCTTTGTACACCCTTGGAGTCAATATTTTACAATTATCTTATTTGCTATTGCAATAACGAGTGGCTTGTATTGGAGTTTACATGATACACATAAAATTTTACCTGCGGTGACTGCAGTTTTAATTGTAGCATGCCCATGCTCTTTATTGTTAACCGTCACTTTTACTTATGGGAATGTGTTAAGGTGGCTAGGTAAACAAAAATTGTATTGCAAAAATGCATCCGTTATTGAAGCCATCCATAAAATTGATACCATTGTATTTGATAAAACAGGAACCCTTACCCAACAAGAAGCGACCCAATTGGAGTATGAAGGATCGGAATTGAATACAACCGAAATGTTGGCCATTAAATCAGTCACAAAGGAATCCTTGCATTCACTAAGTCAAATGATCGCTCAATTTTTTTTGACTAAAGTGGAGGGTGTGGTAGAAGTTAATCAAATTGAAAATATTTTAGGTAAAGGTACGAAAGCGCATTGTGGTGCATTCGAGATATTAATAGGTTCCACTTCCTTTTTATCATCGCATGGTATAAAAAGGAAGGACGATTATGTTGGTTCGGTGGTTTGCTTGGCTATCAATGGCGATTTTAAAGGGGTATTTAAAATTATGCACACTTATAGAGCGGGCATGTCCAATTTGGTAGCAAGTTTAAAAAATAAGGGGTATCAAATACATTTATTAAGCGGGGATCATCCCACCGAAAAAAATAACTTATTAAAATTATTAGGAACCGATATTCCAATGAAGTTTGAGCAAAGTCCCGAAGACAAATTAAATTATATTCAAATGCTGCAAAGTCAAGGACATCGTGTAATGATGGTGGGGGATGGTTTAAATGATGCGGGGGCTTTGCAAAAAAGTAATGTTGGCATTGCAGTTACAGATCAATCTCATCTATTTACCCCAGCAAGTGATGCCATCTTAGAGGGGGGTGAAATGCATCAATTAAGTGCGTTAATTGAATATTCAAAAAAAGCGAAACAAATTATCATTCTGATTTTCATTTTATCTATCTGTTATAACATCATTGGTATGTATTTTGCTACAAGAGCACAACTATCACCGATGGTGGCTGCCATATTGATGCCCATTAGTTCAATCAGTATTGTAGCCTTATCTGCATTGCTTTCTTTTTTATTTTCAGCTAAGATTAGGTCCAAAAACTGATATATATCAGTTCTCAATTTGACCTATGTCATTAGGAAAAATGGACTTTCCCTATAGATTTGTTTCAAATTAGTCGTAATGGGGGTCATCGTTATTTTAATCATCGTAAGTGTATTGGTTGCCGGCGGTTTTTTATTGGCCTTTATTTGGTCGGTAAAAACTGGGCAAATGGAAGACGATTATACGCCCTCTGTTCGAATCCTTTTTGAGGACGAGGTTAAAGTGGTCGCAAAAAAATAAAGTAGGATCCAATTTATATAACAAATAATATCATTAACCATTCAATTTAACCTTATGCAAGTAGAAAGTTTTCAGTATGATAATAAGACGGTAAGGAATTTTGCCATTGCCACTATCATTTGGGGTGTTGTAGGAATGACAGTAGGATTATGGATTGCCTTGCAGTTGGTTTTTCCCACTGTATTAAATTTGCAGCCGTATTTTAATTTTGGTCGTATTCGACCTCTGCATACTAATGCGGTCATCTTTGCATTTGTCGGAAATGCGATGTTTATGGGAGTATACTATTCCTTGCAGCGTTTATTAAAGGCCAGAATGTTTAGTGATGTGTTAAGTAAAATACATTTTTGGGGATGGCAATTGATTATTGTTGCGGCGGCTATAACTCTGCCTTTAGGTATTTCAACTGCTAAAGAATATGCAGAATTAGAATGGCCCATTGATATTGCCATTACTTTAATTTGGGTTGTCTTTGGATTTAATATGTTTGCAACCATCATTAAGCGAAGGGAACGACATTTGTATGTAGCAGTATGGTTTTATATCGCCACTTTTGTAACAGTAGCAGTTTTGCACTTGGTGAATTCATTTGAATTACCTGTTACCTTATTTAAAAGTTACAGTTGGTATGCAGGCGTTCAAGATGCGTTGGTTCAGTGGTGGTATGGTCATAATGCGGTGGCCTTTTTCTTAACGACACCGTTTTTAGGTTTAATGTATTATTTCCTTCCAAAAGCGGCTAACCGTCCAGTGTTCTCTTATAAATTATCGATCATTCATTTTTGGGCTTTAATATTTTTATATATCTGGGCAGGTCCACATCATTTGTTATATACTGCATTACCTAATTGGGCACAAAGTTTAGGCATTGTGTTTAGTTTCATGTTAATATTTCCAAGTTGGGGTGGAATGATTAATGGTTTATTAACCTTGCGAGGAGCTTGGGATAAGGTAAGGGAAGATGTGATTTTAAAATTTATGGTAGTAGCGGTAACTGCATATGGGATGGCTACTTTTGAAGGACCTATGTTGTCTTTGAAAAGTATAAATGCGGTAGCGCATTTTTCGGATTGGATTATAGCGCATGTACATATTGGAGGGTTGGGTTGGAATGGGATGCTCACATTTGGTATTCTTTATTGGTTGATTCCTAGAATTTATAGAACAGAATTGTATTCAAAAAAATTAGCTAATATTCATTTTTGGTTGGCCACATTGGGAATTTTATTTTATGCTATTCCAATGTATTGGGCTGGATGGCAACAAGTTTCTATGTGGAAACAATTCACCGAAAGTGGACAATTAAAATATCAATTTTTAGAAACCGTAACCTACATGGCGCCATTTTATGCAATGAGGGCGCTTGGGGGAGCACTTTATTTGACAGGCGCTATTGTAGGTATGGTTAATTTTTTCAAAACGATCAGCAAAGGAAATTTACTAGCAAATGAAGATGCACAAGCACCTGCACTTGAAAAAACATATACCAAACATGCGGGAGAACATTGGCATCGTTGGATTGAACGAAAACCAACACCATTTTTACTTTTATCCTTAGTCGTTATTTTGATAGGGGGCTTAGTGGAATTGGTGCCTACCTTTTTAGTGAAATCAAATATCCCTACCATATCAAGTGTGAAACCATATACGCCATTAGAGTTACAAGGTCGTGATATTTATACTAGAGAAGGATGTTATACTTGTCACTCACAAATGATTCGCCCATTCCGAAGTGAAACAGAGCGATATGGTGAGTACAGTAAAGCGGGTGAGTTTGTTTATGATCATCCATTTCAGTGGGGTAGTAAAAGAACAGGTCCAGATTTAGCTCGTGAAGGAGCAGGAAATTTGAAGAAATCAAATACATGGCATTATAATCATCTTGAAGAACCTAATGCCATTTCTACAGGTTCCGTGATGCCTTCCTATTCCTTTTTAATAGATGCTAATTTAGATACCGCATCTACACCATTAAAAATTAATGCGATGCGCACGCTAGGGGTTCCTTATGCTGCTGATTATGCACACAAGGCTAATCAAGATTTAATGACGCAAGCCCAAGGCATTTCAGACAACTTAAAGAAAGATGGAATAAAAGTTGCACCCAACAAGGAAATCATTGCATTAATTGCCTACTTGCAAAGATTAGGCACTGACATAACAAAAAAATAATAAACAAAAATTAATACTATGTACAGCTTTATAAAAAAATATACCGAAACGATGCAGGATCAAAATATCTATCCAATTTTTTCATTGTTAGTATTTGTTGCTTTTTTCATTGCTGTTTTGTGGTATGTAAAAGTGCTAGATAATAAGCAGGTGGACAAAATTAAAAATTTGCCATTAGAGCAATAATAAATAAATCCTAAAACATTTCTTATGTTAAAAAATAAAAATACTTTCCTTTTGTTATTGACTAGTTTAATTTCGGTTACAACATTTGCACAAACAACTAGCTTGTTAACTAAGCCTGAAACTGCTACCAATTATTTGCTTTGGCTTATGATTACAGTGGCAATTTTATTAGTGTTAGTTGTGTGGATATTGGCTAAGGTATTAATGATGGTGTCAACAAAAGCAGTGGAGTTGTCCAAGTCGGGCAGTAAAGTGATGATGATTTTTGTTGTGGTGATGGGGTCCTTGTTTTCAAAAAATTTAATGGCTCAAACTGCAACCCCCAATATAACTGATACCGCAACTAAAGCCAGTGTGACCAGTTTTTATGGGGGCTTATCCTTTAATACATTTTGGACCATGACTTCGGTTATTTTATTGGAATTATTGGTGGTTTTATTATTGGTTTTATTTATTAGGAATATTTTTAAATCTATCCATCCCTCTAAAAAGTTAGTTGTTGATGGTAAACTTGTGACGGATTCATGGTTAGTAAGGACATGGCACAAATTAGATAAGCAAATTTTTACTAAAGCGGTTCCATTAGAAAAGGAAGCAGATTTATTATTAGATCATAATTATGATGGCATTAAGGAATTGGATAATGCTTTGCCACCATGGTGGAAGTATGGTTTTTATATCACAATCGTAGTGGCCGTTTTTTATTTACTAAAATTTGAAGTTTGGCATACTGGAATGAATCCAACTGAGGAGTACAATGCCGAAATGACTTCAGCCAAACAACAAACCGATGCATATTTAGCATCTTCTAAGGAAAACGTAGATGAAAATACAGTCGTTCAATTAGATTCGGCTGGCGTAGCTGCAGGTAAAGTTTTATTTACTAAAACATGTGTTCCATGCCATCTTGATGGTGGTCAAGGTTTGGTAGGCCCCAATTTAACCGATGAATATTGGATACATGGTGGGAATCTCAAAGATATTTTTAAAACAATTAAATATGGATATCCGGATAAGGGTATGCAATCTTGGAAAACCACTTTTTCGCCGATACAAATAGAGGAGTTGGCAAGCTTTATAAGAACTTTAAAAGGTACGCATCCGCCACATCCCAAAGATCCACAAGGAGATTTATATAAAGAGGCAGATGACAGATTAGATAGCGCTTCTGTAAAAAAACAAAATGATAAAACCAAATAATAACGATTCCGAAAGCATAGCGAACTATAAAAAAGATTTGTTAGATCAAACATTTAGGGATTCTGTTGGAACGATAAGTAAAGAAGGCAATCGAAATTATGTGATTCCTCAACAGCCATCTGGTAAAATGTATCAAACCAGGTCTTTGTTTAGTTATTTGTATTTAGTTTTATTTTTTACTTTACCATTTTTAAAAGTAGGTGGGGAGCCTGTTTTTTTATTCAATGTATTAGAGCGTAAGTTTATTCTATTTGGAAAAATATTTTGGCCACAGGATTTTTTTATTTTCGCAATTGGTTTTTTAACCTTTATTGTTTTTGTCATTTTATTTACGGTCGCTTTTGGAAGAATTTGGTGTGGTTGGGCATGTCCTCAAACCATATTCATGGAAATGGTGTTTAGAAAAATAGAATACTTTATTGACGGGGATGCCAACCAGCAAAAAAAGTTGAAAGCGATGCCATGGAATTCTGAAAAATTATTCAAAAGGGGTAGTAAAATTGTAGTGTTTTTTTTATTATCATTTTTAATAGCCAATTTTTTTTTAGGATACATTATTGGGATTGACGAGGTAGGGGTATTGGTGAAAGAAGGCATCTTTGTTCACTTTGGTACTTTTAGTGCTTTGGTCATTTTTACCTTGGTGTTTTTCTTTGTTTACTATTGGTTTAGAGAGCAGGCTTGTATTATTGTTTGTCCTTATGGCCGATTGCAAGGGGTATTGCTTGATCGCAATTCCATTTTAGTAGCTTATGATTATGTGAGAGGGGAGCCAAGAGGTAAGATGTCGGATCTGACTAGCGATAAAGGGGATTGTGTTAATTGTCATGCCTGTGTCAGAGTTTGTCCAACAGGAATTGACATTAGAAATGGTACACAATTAGAATGTGTCAATTGCACTGCTTGTATTGATGCTTGTGATGAAATAATGGATCATATTAATAAGCCCAAAGGATTAATTAGGTATGCTTCTGAAAATGGCATAGCCAATAAGCAAAAAATGGTATATAGTTGGAGGTTAAAACTATATACGATTGTTTTAACCTTACTGTTGTCATTTTTAGCTATTTTATTAATTACGAGAGCCGACATTGCAGCTCGAATTTTAAGAACACCTGGCCAAACCTATCAATTATTGGATCAAAATAAGACGAGTAACCTATATAATATAAAATTAGTTAATAAGACCAGACATAATATTCATCTCAACATAAAATTAGAAAACATAGAAGGTGAAATAAAATTAGTGAGTCCTATAGAAGTGCCCAAAGAATCTTATTTCCAAACAAGCTTTTTTATAGTACTTAAAAATGACCAAATAAAGTCAAGAAAAACTAAAGTTAAGATAGGATTGTATCAACAAGATAAGCAGATGGATGTATTGACCGCATTATTTTTAGGGCCTTCTATTTAAAATTAAAATGTATGAAAATGAATTGGGGTTATCGAATTTTAATGGTGTATTTATTATTTGTATGCGGCATTTTGATATTAGCCTATAAGTCGTCACAACAAAAATTTGATTTAGTACAAACTGATTATTATGGAGCGGAGCTAAAATACCAAAAAGTAATTGATGCCACACAAAAGGCAAATGCTTTGGAAGGTGAATTTGAAGTGTCCAATAATGGTAAGGCCCTACATGTATTATTGCCAAAACTATTACAAACTAGTTTGACCAAGGGTGAAGTACAGTTGTATTGTATTGCTGATGAAAAAAGAGATTTTATAAAAGAAGTTATTTTTTCCAACGGTTCTTTTGATATTGATATATTAAATAGTATGAAAGGTAATTATACTTTAAAGTTGACTGTCGAAAATAAAGGGGTTCATTATTATTTTGAGAAAAAATTAGTATTATAAAATGGAATTGAGTCACTTATTTGAAATTGGATTTTTAATGGGATTACTAGGGAGTATTCATTGCATAGGAATGTGTGGCCCTTTAGTAATGGCATTGCCATTATCCAATAAAACAAATATGCAAAAGTGGGGGGCGCTTTTTTTATATCATTTTGGGAAAATAAGTAGTTATTTCATCTTGGGTGTGCTATTAGGTTTATTTGGAAGTCATTTACCCCTATATGGTGTACAAGAAAATTTATCTATAGTAATGGGGAGTATTATGGTTTTGTATGTGGTTTATGTATTTATTATAAAATCAAAAAAAACAGGAGGAAAAGTATTTTTTAATTTTTTATATACACCCATTGTTAAAAAATTAGCTGACTTATTTAAACAAAAAAATAATGCATCTTACTATTTGATTGGCATATTAAATGGGATCCTTCCTTGTGGCATGGTTTATCTAGCATTGACTTCTGCATTAGCAACACAAAATGTATTGAGGGGTGGGCTCATTATGGCTTTTTTTGGATTAGGTACCATACCAGCTTTGATAATAGTAGCGATTGGAGGGCAGTATTTTGGATTTGTATTTAGAAGAAAATTGCAGCGCTTATTACCAATATTTATTTTTAGTATGGGTTTGTTATTGATATTAAGGGGGATGAACTTAGGTATTCCTTATGTAAGTCCTCATTTAGGAATTGGTGTAGATAAAATTACATGTCATAATTAAAAAAATTGAATAAGGAATTATTATATCAACAAATTACTGTGTTATTAAAAATATTGGATATTATCCAGGAGGAGCAATCTGCTATGAAGAGAAGGTTGAGTATATTATTAGATAAAGCGGTACTCAATAATTATATTGATTGGGCAGAAGAAATACATCAACAAATTTTAAATAGGGAGACGGCCATTCAACTTTTAAGAAAGGACATCATAGCATTAAAAAAAGCGATCACTTTAAAAAAATCGAGTATTATTTTTGCAGACACAATTTATCATAAATCTTTAGAAAAATTCAAGATACAAATTTCCTATTTGGAAAATGAATTTAAAAATTGGTCACAAATGACCAATGCGAAATTTGAAACAATTTCAGCCTTGGTTTAATTAAATAAATTAGTCAATTTCTTTTCTTCTAAAATAGTAATTTTTCCATCTTTTATTTCAATCAATTTCTCGGTTTTAAAATCACTCAAAGTTCTAATTAAACTTTCGGTGGCAGTGCCCGCAATATTGGCTAAATCTTCTCTTGAAATAGAGATTGAAAAATTGCCACTATCTTCCTTATTTGCGTATTTTTTCTTTAAGGTTAATAAGGCGTCTGCTACACGCTTTCTTAGACTATGATAGGCGAGGGCCACTAATTGTTGTTCTTTCTCAGCGATATTATTAGCAAGCAGTTTAATTACCTTGAGTGCAATTTCTTGGTGTTGTGTAATTAAATGTTCAAATTCCTTTCTAGGTATTACTCGAATAGTAGATTCTTCCATCGTTTCTGCAAATTCTTCGTAAACCGAATTTTCGATCAAGGGAATATGACCAAAAAAATCTCCAGCAGATAATAAACCTATAATTAACTCTTTTCCTCCATCACTTGTTTTATATATTTTAACTTTTCCAGTTTGAATATAGTATAGTTTATTAGGATGTTGGCCTTCGGCGTATATGATCTGCTTCTTTTTATATTGAATAATATCATGACTTTCTAATGCTACATGCATTTCGTCTTTATTACCTAAATCTGATATAATTTGGTACCAATTTTCAATGCCTTTTCCACCTTGTGCGCGCAAAAGTTTAATTTTTTCTAATCTAGCTCTTATCGCATTAATTAATTCCGAATCTGAAAAGGGTTTTGTAATATAATCATCGGCACCCATCTCCATTCCTTTTCTTAAATCATTTCGTTCGCTTTTCGCACTTAAAAATATAAAAGGGATATGTTGTAATTCTAAATTTTTACTAATAATTTGAAATACACCATACCCATCTAAAACGGGCATCATGATATCGCAAACAATTAAATCGGGTGGGTTGGCCATTGCCATTTCGACGCCTATTTTTCCATTTTCAGCAGTACTTACTTCGTAATTGGCAAGACTTAAAATTTCGGCAGTATTATCTCTTAGTGCCTCGTTGTCTTCGATGAGTAAAATCTTTTCCATAGGTTATATTAATTTATTCAAAATCATTTTTTATTTTAGTTGGCAGTTCGATAGTGAAAGTACTACCTTTTTCGAGTGTGCTTTGGTAGGAGATGGTTCCCGCTAAAATTTCGATATACCTTCCTACGATATGAAGGCCGAGGCCCGTGCCTTGTATATTCGTAACATTGGTTGCTCTGAAAAATCTTTCAAATAGATGAATTTGATCGGCCATAGGAATCCCTATTCCGCTATCGATAATTTTAATTCTTGTATTTTCTTGATCCACTTTACTTTCGATTTTAATATTCGAATTTTCTGGTGAAAATTTGATTGCGTTGGAGAGTAAATTGATTAAAACATGTTTGAGTAAATGGCTGTCGGTATATGTGTTATTGGGGCCTTCGTGTAAGTATTCTATTTCCTGACCAGGCTTAAGCAAAACATTCATTTCGCTGATTAAATTATGAATGAATTCGGCAATATCAAATATTTCTGCTTTTGTATCCACTTTACCTTCTTCTATTTTCCCTAATGATAAAAACTCGTTTAAAATATCAGTTAATACTTTAACCGACGACTTAATACGATCTATATGCTTGTCTCTTTTAGGTTGGTCTTCTGTGGAAGTATATTTAGCCAGTAATGAAATCGAAGATAAAACGGTGCTAAGTGGCGTTCGGAATTCATGAGAAGCCATTGAAACAAAGCGAGATTTAAGATCATTCACTTCCTTTTCTTTTTCTAATGACTTAGTAAGATCTTCTTTTGAGGCTTCTAATTCAAATAATGTATTTTGTAATTCGTTTGTTCTTTGTTGTACTGTACTTTCAAGGTTGATGTTTAATTTTTTCATTTCCTCGTTCACCACTTCCATCTCCGCTTGTTGTTTTATGATTTTTGCTTCATTTTCTTGTCTTTTGGTTATGTCAACTATATAGGCAATGGCATATTGAGTGCCATTGGTATTAAAGTGGCCTAAACTGATTTCAACAGGAAATTCACTTCCATCTTTTCGTAAGGCAGATAATGTCATGCCTAAACCCATACCACGCGCGTTCGGTTTGTCAAGGTAATTATTTCGATAGCCAGTATGTTTATGATGATATCGGGTAGGGATGAGTTTTTCAAGCACTTCCCCTACCATACTATTGTTTGTATATAAAAACTGATTATTTGCAAACTCATTTGCCATGACAATGATACCATGCGCATCCACTACAATAATGCCAATAGAAGCGGAGTTGAATAAGGCTTCGAATCTAATGTCTTTATTTATTAATTTGTCTGCATTGCCTACGGAGGCTGGATCGAGCATGTTTTATAAGCATTTGAATGCTCTTAAAGTTACAAAAAATCACTGATAGATATCATAAATAACGCCACTATTTTTGAAGTTTTTTGCTCTATAACACTCTGTTTTCTATACTAAGCACTTTTGGGATTCCATTTTTCTAGTAAATAGTCCTTACTCGTTTTTCCAAGTGCTTCTTGCCCCTTTAAAAATGCTTTACGCATGGAAACTGCAGTATTTTCGGTGCTTTCGGGTGCCCAGCCGGGAGGCATGAATGCTAAAGCTATTTTATTTTTTAAACCATTAGTATTTTTTAGATCCTGGTATAAGGCAATACATTCGCCAAAATAAAAGTCAATAAAATTAGTTACTTCCATTTTTCTTGTAATACCGTATTCAATTTTTACTTCTTTTTTTTCATTTTGCAATGTCCCAAATAACCAATCCCAAAAAGGCAATAAAACACAAAAATTGGTATCCATATATAATGGATTTTTTGCATGATGTACGCGGTGGTGAGATGGAGTGATAAAAATCTTTTCAAGAAAACCTAACCTTCCGTTTTTAAAAGCATCTTCCCCTGCATGAATAAAAGTGCCCCAAGTACCATCGATCACTAAAATAATAGCCACCATTTCGGGTCTGACTCCTAAAATCATTAAAATAGGAACTTGAATAGCAGCCGTGTAATAACCTTCAGCAAAAAAATGTACCCATGCCACGGTTAAATTCATTTCAGCTGGGGCATGATGTGGAGAATGCAAGCACCAAAATAATCTAACTCGATGTGCTGCAAAATGCCAAATCCAATAGGAGAGTTCCCACATTAAATAAGCATATAACCAACCATACCATGTTTTTTGAATGGTGAACAAAGCAAATTTTTCAAAAAAAGGCATCATTTCAATGTAAACAAAAATGATAATCAATTTGGATATATATTCATTAAAAACGCGGGCTAAAAAATTAGATTTATATCTTCTAAAAAATTCCTTGATAAAAGAAGTGTTGCGAATGCGATCAAAAATAAGGCTTAGGGAACCGAAAAATGATTTCCCAACTAAGCTATTTTTTAATTGGTTTAATTTTTGTTTCCCATTTTTAAAAGGGTTCATTTGTATAAATAATCGAATCATTTCAACTAATAAGAAAAAGGTAGTTAAGATGGAAAGCAATGCCATAACTGATTGGTAGTATATTTTTTTCTGAATGGGGCTGGATAAATTATCCAAATAACCCATGCCAATAAAGCTTTTCCAGCTTCCTTCAATAAATGAATGAACAGTAACATACAAAATAGTAGCAGCAAATCCAATAAATAATAAGTTTTCAATACTAGCCCAAATAATTTTAACTTTTTGTAAGTTGTTTGTAGGAGTGGTATTCATTTTTAAAAATTTTATACTATTTGTATTAATCTTTCCAACGCCATTCACCTGCAATTTGCAAGGGTTCTTTCAAATTATTCTTCAATAAAAATTGTTTTGTTTCCTCGTCAGTTAAATGTTTTGCTTTTATTTCATTGGCGTCAGCAATACCGTATAATAACATAGCACCATATCTTACTGTATTTTGCAATTCTTTTTCATTCACTAAATCAAATACATCACAATCGGCATGATAACAGGGTGAAGCTCCTTTTGGCAAACCTCCACCAGCCGCACCACCATTGGGTATTCCGTGCAGCATGAAGGGTTGATGATCACTGTGCAAACCAGCACCTACTGAAAAAGTATTTTTGAAATTAGTGTCAATTTTATTTGCGATTGCTCCAATACTTTGAAATAATAATCTGCTTTCTTCCGAACTAGTTGAGAAACCTTTTGGATCATTGGTCATATCAAAATTTAACATGTATCTAATTTGTTCAATACTCTTATCTTGAATAGCAGCGGCTACATATGCTTTGGATCCTAGTAGACCTTGTTCTTCTCCCATGAATAATATAAATTCAATGCTGCGGGCAGGTTTTAATTTTAAACTAGCAAAAGTGCGTGCCATATCTAATACTGAAAAAGAGCCAATCCCATTATCAATAGCTCCTGTAGCTAAATCCCAGCTATCTAAATGACCACCAATCACAATTTTTTCATTAGGAATACTGGATCCTTTTAATGTAGCAACGATATTTCTTGCTTTAATCATTCCCGAAAAATTTGTCATATCAACATGGCTCCATACTTTTTCTGTTTTAAGTTGATCCTTTAATAACATGCCATCTTCTTTTCCTATACATATAGCAGGGATGGGAATTAATTTACCTGTGACAGATGCTGTTCCTGTCAATAATACGCCGTTAGGGGGTGTGTTAATGACAATAATTCCTTTTGCACCATATTTGGTGGCAATAGCTGTTTTCTCTGAACGATGTAATCCTGGAGTGCCTGGTTTAGAGCCAGGAAGTATACCTAAATAAACAAGTGCCATTTTCCCAACTACCTTTTCAGGATTCGCTATATAATCTTCCTCTACGCCATTTCCCATGTCTACTATTTCTAAGGTTACATTTACTTTTACAGGCGAATAGGCTAAGGCTACTGATTTTATAGGTTTTAATTTATTAATGTCCGAACCTATCTTCACTAAAATATTACCTCTACTCCAACTCTCTACTTCAAAAGGTTGAAACTTGAGATTCGTGAAACCATATGATTTAAGTAAATTAAAAGTGTAGGTTTCTGCTTTTTGCCCATTTACCGAACCTGTTAACCGATATCCGATGGTATTAGATGCTATTTTTAGGGAGTTATAAGCGTTAGAATGTGTTAAGACTTCCTGATTAATCTTAGTAAAAAGGGCATTCCATTCTGGTTTTGCTTGTCCCCATAATAAATTCGCGTAGCTAATAGAAATAAGGATAAGAAATAAGGTTATTTTTTTCATAAAGAGGCTAATTATTATGCTAATTTATTCAAAATTTTCGACATTAAATAATGCTTGTAAGTTTAAAATACTAATAAGTATCATACAATTTAAAATGTGTATATTTAGGGTAGTCTAATTAGACGAAATAAGTATCGCTTATATATTCATTTAAATATCTTTTTTATGTTTTTAATTATTTTAGGACTAGTCATATTTTTTGCCGCTGGTGCTGTCAAAAATTTGAATTTACCTATCTCGCAACATAGTGGTGCAGTTAGATCTGTAGGATTGGTTATTGTGGTACTAGGATTTTTGTCATCTAGTATAAAACAAATTGATGCAGGTGAAATTGGTGTGAAATCATTATTTGGAAAAGTGCAGGATGATATTTTGTATAGTGGACTAAATATGGTTAATCCATTAGTAACTGTAAATACTATTGATGTGCGAACGCAAAATTATACCATGAGTGGTGTACACAATGAAGGAGACCAAGCTGGAGATGATGCCATTCGTGTTTTAACTGCAGATGGTTTGGAAGTTGTCATTGATTTAACAGTATTATACCGAGTGCAATCAGGACAAGCGCCTAATATTGTAAGACAAATTGGGTATGACTTTAAAAATGTGATTGTGAGACCTATCACAAGAACAAAAATTAGAGATAATGCGGTGTATTACACAGCTGTCGATTTATATTCTATAAAAAGAGATGAATTTCAAACAAGAATTTTTAAAACAATTGAGGCTAACTTAAAAGAAAGAGGATTTGTGTTAGAGCAATTATTAGTAAGAAACATAACATTGCCAGCTACAGTAAAAGCATCTATTGAAGAAAAAATTAAAGCGGAGCAAGACGCTCAAAAAATGCAATTCGTTTTGCAAAAAGAAAAACAAGAAGCGGAGCGAAAAAGAGTAGAAGCGCAAGGTATTGCGGATTATCAAAAAATTATAAGTTCAGGATTAGGGGATAAACAATTACAGTATGAGCAAATTCAAGCAATGAAGAGTTTGATGAATTCACCTAATTCGAAAGTAATAATCATGGGTGGAGGTGGAAAAACGCCGATCATATTAGATGGTAAAGGGAATTAATTTTTTTAATAGTATAATAAAGAGTATGAAAACTGGAGTATTTGTCATTTTATTATTGATATCGGTTAATATTTTTTCGCAGCCAGTGGCGAGTGTAAAAAAATCAAATTTTTCTATAAGTAATAAAGTTGTGAAAGTATATACTACTGCAGATAGTAGTGCTTATAGAATTAGTTTAACAGATCAGGTTACATTTCATGCATTAGCACAACCCGTTGAAAGTGAAATAAGTATTTTTGTAGATCCTAATAAAACATTTCAGACTTTTTTAGGGGTAGGTGCTGCGCTCACTGATGCAAGTGCTGAAACCTTTGCCCAACTTCCTAAAAAAACACAGGAACAGTTTTTGCAAGCTTATTTTAATGTTGAAAATGGCATTGGGTATAGTATTGCGCGAACCAATATTCATAGTTGTGATTTTAGTTCCGGTAGCTATACCTATGTGAATGAAGGGGATAGTGCTTTAACAAGTTTTAATATTAATCATGATAGAGCATATCGCATACCTTTTATTAAACAGGCCATCGCTGCTGCTGGCGGTAAATTATTATTATATGCTAGTCCATGGAGTCCACCTTCCTTTATGAAAACGAATAAGGAGATGTTGCATGGTGGAAAATTAATTTCAAAATATTCACAAAGCTGGGCAAATTATTATACCAAGTTTGTAAAAGCTTATGAAAAAGAAGGTATTCCTATTTGGGGTATCTCGGTTCAAAACGAACCTATGGCAACTCAAAGATGGGAGTCCTGTATTTTCACAGCCGAAGAAGAACGAGATTTTTTAAAAAATTATTTAGGGCCGACCATGGCTAAGCAAGGGTTAGGGAATAAAAAGATTATAGTTTGGGATCATAATCGTGATTTAATGGTGCAAAGGGCGAATGTTATTTTTGATGATCCTATAGCTGCTAAATATGCTTGGGGCATGGGTTTCCACTGGTATGAAAATTGGAGTGGAGGTACGCAGATGTTTGAAAATGTTGGTATTGTAAATAAAGAATATCCAACCAAAAATTTATTATTTACTGAAGGTTGTGCTGAAAGTTTTAAATTAAATAAGATTAACAATTGGAGTTTAGGCGAATTATATGGGAAAAACATGATTAATGATTTTAATAATGGTTCGGTAGGTTGGACAGACTGGAATATTTTATTAGATGATATGGGAGGGCCCAATCATGCTGGCAATTATTGTTTCGCACCAATGCATGCCAATTTAAAAACAGGGACATTAATGTTTACAAATTCTTACTATTATATCGGGCACTTTTCAAAATTTATTCGACCAGGTGCAAAAAGGATTCAAAGTGCTTCAAGTCGTAGTCCATTATTAACAACATCCTTTAAAAATACCAATGGATCAGTTATTGTTGTGGTTATGAATCAAACAGGTAATAAGCTAACTTATAATTTATGTATTGGTAAAAATGCAGCGGTCGTTTCTATTTTACCACATGCCATTCAGACTTTAGTATTATAATAGTATTGAGTAATATGTATTTTTTAAATAAACATATTTTGAAAATTAAAGTAGTCTTTTCTTTTTTTATTTTAAATATACTTTTCTTAAATACTATTTTTGGTCAACAGCCCATTAAAATTGCTTGTATAGGCAATAGCATTACTTATGGTGTAGGAGTAGTGAATAGAGAAAAAAATAATTTCCCTCAACAATTACAATCTTTACTTGGGGTATCTTATAATGTAAGCAATTTTGGTTCTATTGGAGTCACTTTGCTAGCAAAGGGTAATTTGCCCTATATCAATACAGCTGAATATAAAAATAGTATAAATAGTAAGCCCGATATTGTGATCATTGATATTGGTAATATTAACCCACAGGAGGTGGAAATTTATAAGCAAAATATCAATAAGTCTTTTTATGACAATTTTGAAAAAGACTATACGCAATTAATTAAGTCTTATACTAATTTGTCTTCCCATCCTCGTGTCATTTTGTTATTGCCTTTGCCATCTTTTTTAGTAGATAGTAATTCAATTTTTAAACAAGTCAATCAACAGCAAATTCTTCCTCGTATTCAAAAAATGGCATACGAAACAGGGGTAGAAGTGTTGGATTTACATTCATTATTTATAGATAAATCAGATTTGTTTTTAGATAAGTTACACCCTTCTTCATTGGGGGCTACTCTCATTTCAAAAAGGTTGTATGAGCTTATTACTTTAAATGAAGTCAAGCAGGCATCTGTGTTTTTAAATGTAAAACAATCAACAAAACTTAGTTCCTTTTATGGGTATGAATGCATCGATTTTGCATTTAATAATCGTAACGCTAAGATAGTGAGACCAAAAAAAGTAGTGAAAGGATCCCCTTGGGTTTGGAGAGCAAGATTTTGGGGGCATGAGCCACAAACAGATATTGCATTATTAGAGAGGGGTTTTCATATTGTTTATTGCGATGTAGCTGAATTATATGGGAATAAGGAAGCTGTTTTATTATGGGATCAATTTTACGCCTATATGCAACAGATGGGCTTATCAAAAAAAGTAGTGTTAGAGGGTATGAGTAGAGGTGGAGTATATGTTTACAATTGGGCATACCATAATCCAAATAAAGTAGCAGCGGTATATGCAGATGCTCCTGTATTGGATTTAAAAAGTTGGCCTGGTGGAAAAGGGAAAGGTCCTGGAAGTAAAGAGGATTGGACTATTTTCAAAAATGATTATCAATTGACCGAAGAGCAAGCCAATCAATTTCATGATCATCCAATTGATCATGCAGATAGTATTGCAAAAGAAGGTTTTCCTATATTGCATGTAGTTGGTGATGCAGATGAAGTGGTACCTGTGGAGGAAAACACAAATCCATTTGAGATTAAAGTTAAAAAGGCGGGAGGTTCTATAACTGTCATACATAAACCCGGAGTAGGGCATCATCCACATAGTTTAGAAAATCCAACGCCCATTGTTGATTTTATATTAAAAAGTACAGGATACAACACTCATTTTGCCACTATAGCAACCCCATCAGCAGAGTATCGTTCGGCCGCTGGATGGAAGGAAGGAACAGATTGGTGGGTGCAAAATGACGAGATCAATCAACTCATTATATCTAATAAAAAACTCGACATTATTTTCTTAGGTAATTCAATCACACAAGGAATTGGAGGAGAAAGACCTTCTGTAACTTATAAACCTGGAAAAATATTTTTTGATAGTGCATTCAAAGGATATCAATGGGTAAGTGCTGGAATTTCTGGTGATAGAACACAACATGTATTATGGAGGTTACAACATGGAGCATATGCGGCTGCTAAGCCTAAAGTGATTGTACTTACAATTGGAGTAAATAATTTTAATGAGGATTCGGGTGAGGAAACTGCATCAGGAATTAAATTAATATTACAATGGATGAAATTGCATATGCCTCAAACAAAAATTATTTTAATTGGACCCTTACCTACAGGACTTAAACCTGAATCTAGTAATCGTTTAAAATATGAAGTAGTTCATTCTATTATTAAAAAGGAAGCAACCCATCAAATCATTTATTTACCCTTGACTAAGTATTTTATAAAAGAGAATGGCGATTTGGATACCCGATTTTGCTCCGGGGATGGTATTCATTTAATTGAACCAGGATATGAGTTATGGGCTAAAGTATTAAAGGAAGCGGTAAATAAAATATTTCACAAATAGAGGCATAACATTGAATTTCATAAACAACTCATAAATAGCTAGTTAGCTTTATATTTTAAAGCGAATTAAAATTTGGGCATAAAAATTTTATTTTTTTCTAATTATTTTCACTTACCTTTTAAAAGCAAAAATATAATCTGTTGCAATTTTAAAGCAATTTATCTTTTGTAATTCCTGAGCGTCTAATTAATTTCCACATTTACCAAATTCAAACAGTTGATACTGTTACAAAATAAAAAATAATGAAAAAAATCGTATTGTCTATTAGCATGTTGCTTTTGATTATTGTTGCAAATGCTCAACAAAATAAGGCTGAAATTGCTGAAAAATTAAAAGCAATCGAAGCGGCTTGGAATAATTCTGGGATGGATAAAGACCATGGGGTTGCGTACAAAACAAAAATTATTGCCGAAGATTTTTACCAATTAGGTGATAATGGTAAAGTGGAGAATAAAGCAGCAGCTATTAATAAACAAGTAGTTTCAAAAGAAACAATTACTAGTATTAATAATGGCCCAATGGTTGTTCATTTTTATGGTACTAATGTTGCTACAGTAATAGGGTCGCATATAGAAAAGGGGAATGATAAAGATGGCAAACCCTTTACTAGGCAATATGGATGGGCTGATACTTTTATGGAAAGAAACGGAAATTGGCAATGTATTGGTTCAGGTAGCACAGAAATTAAAAAAGATAAATAATAACATTTTTAATTAATATTAAAATTATTCTTATGAAAAAAATTATTGTATTGAGTGTTTTAGTCGCATCCTTTTTTACTTCAAATGCTCAAACCACTTATGGAATCAAAGGAGGTTTGAATATAGCTTCTGTTAAAATTGTTCTTGCAGAATCTGGAAGTACACTTCCTACTTCAAGTAAAACATCATTTGTGGTTGGGGCTTTTTTAAATCATCCGCTAACTGAAAGTTTATCCATTCAGCCCGAATTTTTATATCAGGGAATGGGTTTTAAGCTAGAAGGTGAAGAACTTAGTTCTAATTATTTCGCTATTCCAGTACTTTTAAGATATTCAATCGCTAAAAAAATTAATTTAGAAGCAGGACCACAAATTGGATTTATAATGAGTGCTAATGCGATGGGTGAGGATGTTAAAAAAACTTTTAATTCAACTGATTTTCAATTTTTATTTGGTGGTGGATATCATTTCACCAAAAATATACAAGCAAGTATTAGATATGGCATCGGTTTGACTAATAATGCATCTGATGGCAATAATTCACTTTTTGGAAATGGCACTACTATTAAAAATAGTGCTTTAACTTTTGGGCTAGGTTACACATTTTAAGAATAGTATACTTCCCTCCAATTGATATACTCCCCTGAGAAATCGGGGGAGTATTTTTTGATTTGTATTGGGGCTAGGGCTAAATAGGTACCCATCAACTTTTTAAATTAATTATTCTTTCCATTCAATTGGAATCGAGATTTCGTTTTTACGCCCAATAAATTCATAAGGTGCATTATAGCCTAAGAAATTAAAGCCGCCTATTATTTTAATATTCTTTTTCTGAAGTAAGGCAACTAATTTATTTGTATAATCATTAATTTTTTCATCATTTGCATACCCCCCGAAGGCAATGACTGCAGCATATACTTCTGAGGATTGTTTAATTTCTACAGTAGCATCTTTTGGTTTAGGTAAAGAGGCCATGTCGTATTTCTCTGGCATCACAAAACTCATAGCCGAGCCTTTTTCGCTCATCTCCATTCTCACGGGTGCGGTCATAGCAATACTTTTATTTTGGTCATTACCGCCAAAAATATAACCTGCTAACTTTCTAAATCCACTGCTAGCTACTTGTTTATAGTTAGTTCCAGTAGAACGAATAGTAGCAAAGGTGGCTTTGGGGTAAAATCGTATTTCAAAGCCCTCCTCCTTTTTAACCACCCTATACTTTTGGGTTTCAATGCTTGACGCTGAAAAACTTCTAAACGATTGAAATGCAATAATAATAATGGCTAAAGCCGATAAGATGTAAAATATTTTCATACTGATTATAACATTTAAAACATGAAAAAGTTTAATAAATATAAATGACTGTCAATAAGGATGGACAAGTTAATGGGATTTTCGTTCTCGCTTTGCTCGAACGACTTCCCTCATCCAAAAAGGTAAATATGGGATTTTCGTTCTCGCTTTGCTCGAACGACTTCCCTCATCCAATGGGATTGTCGGCTCCACTTCATTCCGCCGACATTCCTAAATGGTGTCCTTACCCAAAGCTTTTCAACGAACCGCTTCGCGTTTCGTTGCCTTTTTTGCTTCTCGTCCGTTTACGAAAGCGAGCTTTCGACACGTCCTCGAAACAAAAAAGCCTGTCACTTTCGTGACAAGCTTTGTGAACTGGCTGGGACTCGAACCCAGGGCCCATACATTAAAAGTGTATTGCTCTACCAACTGAGCTACCAATTCTAATTGCCTTTTTTAGAGGAGTGCAAAAATAAGCATTAATAAAAACTATCCAAATAAAAGGGGGTATTTATTTTCCCCAATGAAATCCCATCTAAATGCTTCATCTTCAAATAAGAAGTACATTTGTGTAAACTCAAACTGATGGCCGATTTTAAAGATAAAATAGTCGTTATTACTGGTGGATCTGATGGTATTGGAAAAGCTTTAGTACAACAGTTTTTGGCATTAGGTGCTAAAGTAGCTACCTGTGGTCGTACTAAATCAAAATTAGATCAACTTTCACAAGAATTCAATTCCCCAAATTTAATCGTTTTTACCGTCGATGTGAGCAAACAAGACGAATGTGAATCTTTTATCGCGAGCGTAGTGGCGCAATGGGGTAGTATCGATATCTTAATTAACAACGCAGGCATATCTATGCGCGCCTTGGTTAAAGAAACTTCTATAGATACTTTAAAGTCTGTAATGGACATCAATTTTTGGGGTACCGTTTATTGCACCAAAAAAGCTTTGCCGTTTATTGAGCAAAATAAAGGAGTTATTGTAGGGGTTTCTAGTATTGCAGGTTATCGTGGTTTGCCAGGTCGGAGTGGTTATTCGGCATCTAAATATGCCTTAAATGGATGGTTGGAAGCTTTAAAGACCGAATTGTATGGTTCAGGCACTCATGTGATGTGGGTTTGCCCAGGGTTCACCACTTCCAATATCCGAAATGCAGCTTTGGATAAAAATGCAAATGCTCAAGGAGAATCACCTATGGATGAAGGAGTTATGATGAGTTCGGCCGAATGTGCTACCCATATTATTACTGCAATTCAAAAAAGGAAGCGTTCTCTTGTATTAACTTTTACGGGCAAGCGAACTGTATTTATGAATAAATTTTTTCCTGCTTGGGCGGACAAATTAGTGCATGATTTTTTCTTTAAGGATGGGAAATTAGTAAAGTAGCAAGAGGTTAATTTGAATTCGTAGTAAATTAATAACCATCATTTTAAAATATACTGCTTAAATATTCGTTACAAATAAGATATGCCCGTTATAACTTTAACATCTGATATTGGCCAAGAGGATTTTATTATTGGCGCTGTTAAGGGGCAAATTTTGTCTACTATCCCAGGTTGTAGCATTTCAGATATCACCCATTTTTTATCTTCAAAGAATTACCAACAAGGGGCTTATATTTTTAATAATGCCGCCAAGTATTATCCTAAAGGAACGGTGCATATAGTGATGGTCAATTTTTTCCAACATCCGCAGGACCATGTTTTATTTGCACATTACAATGGTCATTTTTTTATTGTACCCGATAATGGTTTTTTAACTATGATGTTAGGGTTAAAACCTGCTGATATCGTTAAAATAAATTGTAAAGGGGCGCCTACTTTTATTCAAATATCAGAACGCATTGTGGAAGCCGTTGCATACTTTTTTGCTTCTGGAAATTTAGCCGACGCAGGGGAACCTACAACTGAAATTTTGGAAATCTATCCTATGCAACCCACCATTGGACCCAATTGGATGGAAGGTCAAATTTTATTTATCGACCAATTTGAAAATGTGGTAGTGAATATTCGCAAGGAAGAATTTGATTTGCACGCAAAAGGAAGGCCTTTTAAAATTGTGTTTACAAGGAACGAAACTATTGAAGTGTTGAGTAAGAATTATGGGGATGTTCCAGTTGCCGATAAAATGGCTTGGTTCAATTCGGCAGGCTATTTAGAAATTGCGGTTAGAGGGGGCAATATGGCCGGTTTGTTTGGTTTAAGCAAATACGATGAGAATCAACATAATAAGCAAAGGCCCAACGATAATAAATGGTTTTTCCAGATGGTTCGGGTTTTCTTTGAATAGTTTTTTTCATTTGCCATTTTGGGGGTATTTTTGCCCCTCGTTAAATCAACTAAATTAGATATACAATGGCATACGATGTTATCGTTATTGGTAGTGGTCCAGGGGGTTATCCTGCAGCCATTCGTGCTTCTCAATTAGGATTAAAAGTGGCTATCGTTGAAAAGGAGAGTCTAGGCGGCGTTTGCTTAAACTGGGGATGTATTCCTACTAAAGCTTTATTAAAAAGTGCACAGGTATATGAGTATGTAAAACACAGCGCCAATTATGGAATCACCACTACAGGTGTGAATCATGATTTTGGAGCAGTCATCAAGCGAAGCAGAGGTGTTGCCGATAAAATGAGTAAGGGCGTTCAGTTTTTAATGAAAAAAAATAAGATTGATGTGATCATGGGATATGGCAAAGTCATGACCAAGGGAAAAGTAGAAGTAAAAGATGCCGACGGAAAAACTCAAATAGTTGAAACTAAATATATCATCATTGCAACAGGAGGACGAAGCCGTGAATTACCTAATTTAAAACAAGATGGAAAAAAAGTAATTGGTTATCGCGAAGCAATGGTCTTACCTACCCAACCAAAAAGTATGATTATTGTTGGTAGTGGTGCAATAGGAGTTGAGTTTGCTTATGTGTATAATAGCATGGGAACAAAAGTAACCATCGTTGAATTTTTACCAAGAATTGTTCCTGTTGAAGATGAGGATATCTCAAAAGAATTAGAAAAACAATATAGAAGACAAGGCATCGATATCATGACCAATGCTTCGGTGGAGTCGGTGGATACCACAGGCAGTTTAGTGAAAGCGAAAGTGAAGCAACAAGATGGTTCCTTTATTACATTGGAAGCTGAAATTGTTTTAAGTGCAGTAGGAGTGGTATCTAATATTGAAAATATTGGATTAGAGCAAAATGGAATCAAGGCAGATAAAGGCCGTATTATAGTTGATAAATTTCAACAAACGAGTGTAGCAAGTATTTATGCCATTGGAGATTGTTCTCCTGGTCAAGCATTAGCGCATGTGGCTGCAAAGGAAGGAATTAATGCAGCTGAACACATTGCTTACCAAGAAAAAAAGCATGCTCATTTACCTGAAGGAATTGATTACAACAATGTACCAGGTTGTACTTATTGCACACCTGAAATTGCGAGTGTGGGTTATACCGAAAAGGCAGCAAAGGAAGCAGGATATGAATTAAAGATTGGCAAGTTCCCTTTTATGGCAAGTGGTAAAGCAAGTGCTGCAGGTGCAACTGAAGGATTTGTAAAAGTAATATTTGATGCTAAATATGGTGAATTTTTGGGATGCCATATGATTGGTACCAATGTAACGGAGATGATTGCAGAAGCAGTGGTCGCTCGTAAATTAGAAACCACCGCCCATGAAATATTAAACGCAATACATCCGCATCCAACGATGAGTGAAGGTTTAAAAGAAGCAGCGGCAGCGGCTTATGGCGAAGCAATTGATATCTAACTAGACGAATTAATATACCGAATGGCTCGTAATTCAAACTATTTGAATGCGAGCCATTTTTAGTAATTAGGACAATAAAAAAATTAAAACATTCGATATAAAATAGAGCATGAAGTACGACAAAGAAATTAACAGGCGCAAAACATTTGCAATTATATCTCACCCGGATGCTGGTAAAACAACATTGACCGAAAAGTTATTGTTGTTTGGAGGCGCGATACAAACAGCGGGTGCGGTTAAAAGCAATAAGATAAAAAAACACGCCACCAGTGACTTTATGGAAATTGAAAGACAAAGAGGAATTTCGGTAGCGACTTCGGTGATGTCTTTTGAATATCAAAACATCTTAATTAATTTATTGGATACACCAGGGCACAAGGATTTTGCCGAAGACACTTATCGCACATTAACCGCTGTGGATAGTGTTATTTTAGTAATTGATAGTGTGAATGGAGTAGAGCCACAAACCAGGCGATTAATGGAAGTATGCCGAATGCGTGCAACGCCCGTGATTGTATTTATTAATAAAATGGATCGGGATGGTAAAAACCGATTTGATTTATTAGAGGAAATCGAAAATGAATTAAAAATATCATTACACCCTATGACCTGGCCTATTAATAGTGGTAAGGAGTTTAAAGGGGTATACAATTTGCACGATAAAAATTTAAGGTTGTTTGCGGCTAGTACAAAAGCGGAGGAGGAAGATATCGTCGCCATTCAAGATTTATCAAGCGATGTATTGCAAGAAAAAATTGGAGACAGGGATGCAGCTGTTTTGAGAGAGGATGTGGAATTAATTGATGGCGTGTATGGGGCTTTGAATGCAACTGATTATTTAGAAGGTAAAATTGCACCCGTATTTTTTGGATCGGCAGTTAATAATTTTGGAGTGAAAGAAATGCTAGACACTTTTATTCAAATTGCACCCATTCCAAGAGACAGAGAAACTAATATTCGTGAAGTAAAAGCAGGAGAGGATAAATTCAGCGGTTTTATTTTTAAAATTCATGCCAACTTGGATCCCAAGCACCGCGATAGAATTGCTTTTATGAGGGTATGTAGTGGTCGTTTTGAAAGGAATAAATATTATAAACATGTGCGATTAGATAAAGACGTTCGATTTACCAATCCTTATACTTTTTTGGCACGCAGTAAAGATATCATTGATGACGCCTATCCTGGAGATGTGGTGGGCTTGTTTGATACAGGAAATTTTAAAATTGGGGATACCTTAACCGAAGGAGAAAAATTTTACTTCATTGGAATTCCTACTTTCTCTCCAGAAATTTTCAAGGAATTGGTGAATAAGGATCCCATGAAAACAAAACAATTGGAAAAGGGGATTACTCAATTGACAGATGAGGGTGTAGCACAATTGTTTACCCAATTTGGAGGTAATAAAAAAATCATAGGTTGTGTGGGTGATTTACAATTTGAAGTAATTCAATATCGATTATTGCAAGAATATGGAGCGGCCTGTGAGTTTAGAACCCTTCCATTTTATAAAGCATGCTGGCTTACTTCAAAAGATCAAAACAAATTAAATGATTTTTTAAGATTTAAGCAACAAAATGCAGCCATGGATAAGGATGAATCTCCTGTCTATTTAGCGCAAAGCGAATGGTTTTTAAATACAGAGATTACGAACAATCCCGATATTACATTTCATTTCACCAACGAAGTTAATAAATAACAAAGCCACAAATAATATAGCATGAAGGCAAAAACATTAACACAAAATAAGGTTAACATTATTACATTAGGTTGTAGTAAAAATTTAGTGGATAGCGAAATGCTGAGTGGTCAATTATTGGCGAACCAAATTGACGTGGTACATGAGAATAAAAAATTAGATCATAATATTGTAGTGGTTAACACTTGCGGCTTTATTGATAAAGCCAAAGAGGAAAGTGTAAACACCATATTGGAGCAAGTGGCTTTAAAGAAAAAAGGGAAGTTGGATAAAGTATATGTGACTGGATGTTTGAGTGAAAGATACCGAAATGACTTGGCTTTAGAAATCCCCGAAGTGGACGCTTGGTTTGGTACCATGGAATTACCTTTAATGTTAAACCAATTGAATGCGGATTATAAAGCTGAATTATTAGGGGAGCGATTATTAAGTACGCCATCACATTATGCTTATTTAAAAATTAGTGAGGGTTGTAATCGAACTTGTTCTTTTTGTGCGATTCCATTAATGCGTGGGCAGCATGTGAGCAAAACGATTGAACAGTTGGTAGCCGAGGCAGAGGGTTTAGTGAAAAAAGGAGTGAGGGAGGTAATGCTAATTGCGCAGGAGCTAACTTATTATGGATTGGATATATATAAGGAACGTGCTCTGCCAAAATTATTGAATGCATTAGCAGATGTTAAAGGTTTGGAGTGGATTCGATTACATTATGCCTATCCATCTAAATTCCCATTGGAAATATTAGATGTCATGCGTGAACGTGATAATATTTGTAAATACATTGATATTCCTTTACAACACGCAAGTAATAATATGTTGGCTGCTATGAAACGAAATATTACGCGTGAGGAAATGGGTGTATTGATAAAAGAAATTAGAAAACGAGTGCCGGGTATTGCCATTCGAACTACTTTGATTGCAGGTTTCCCAGGAGAAACTTTAGAAGATATTGAGGAATTGAAGCAATTTTTAATAGAGCATCAATTTGATCGAGTGGGTATATTCACCTATAGCCATGAAGAAAATACATCAGCCCATGATTTGATTGACGATGTGCCTGCGGCCGAAAAACAACGCCGTGCCGAAGAAATTATGGAAGTGCAACAAGAAATTAGTTTGACTAAAAATCAAGAAAAAGAAGGGTTAGTGTTAAAGGTACTAGTAGATAAAAAGGAAGCAGGAAGATATTTAGGTCGTAGTGAATTTGACAGTGTAGAGGTAGATAATGAAGTAGTTATAAATACGACTCAAAAACTGGTTATTGGGGATTTTGTTATGGTTAAAATTACCAAGGCATACGACTATGATTTAGAGGGTGAATTGGTAGGGTAATTCGAGTGATTTTTGTACATTAGTAGTATAATTATAAACTTTATAAATTCAATTGTATGGCGATTCAATGGAAAGGAGTTTTCCCGGCAGTGACGACTAAGTTCAAATCAGATGATACTTTAGATCTTGACTTGTTTAGAAAAAACATTCAAGCGCAATTAGATGCAGGTGTTAATGGTATTATTTTAGGCGGTACTTTAGGAGAAGCAAGCGTATTAACCAATGAAGAAAAGGAAATTTTAGTTAAAGAAACTGTGGCATATGTAAAAGGCAAAGTGCCTGTTGTAATTAATATTGCCGAAGGAAGTACCAATGTCGCCATTGAGTTAGCTAAAAATGCAAAAATTTGGGGGGCACAAGGATTAATGTTATTGCCTCCGATGCGTTATAAGTCCGATCATCGCGAAACGGTTCAGTATTTTAAAGATATAGCAGCAAGCACCGATTTGCCAATTATGATTTATAATAATCCCGTGGATTATAAAATTGATGTTACCATTGAAATGTTTGCCGATTTAGTATCTGTACCTAATATACAATCCATCAAAGAATCTACAAGAGATGTGACCAATGTAACAAGATTAAGAAATGCTTTTGGAGATCGTTTTAGTATTTTATGTGGAGTGGATACCTTAGCATTAGAGGAAATATTACTAGGTGCTGATGGATGGGTTGCAGGATTGGTTTGTGCATTCCCTGCTGAAACAGTTGCCGTATTTAAATTAGCGAAAGCGGGTCGCATACAAGAAGCCATTGCTATTTATCGTTGGTTTATGCCACTACTTGAATTAGATATTCATGCAAAATTAGTTCAGTATATTAAGTTTGCTGAAGCGAAAGCAGGTATCGGTTCTGAAACCGTGCGTCGCCCAAGGTTGGTATTGGAAGGGGAGGAGCGTAAAAAAATTGAATCTATTATTGATACTGGATTAAAAAATAGACCCACGCTTCCTGAATACTTAAGTTTATAATGACACCCTATTTTAATATGGCTATATCCTATTTGTAAAAAAGGTATAGCCATTTTTATTTTTTCGATTTGAATTATTTTATTTTATGAAAAATATGACCACTACCACATTGAATGCTTCCATTGCTTTTGAAAAGTATTCTAAATTATCAACTGAAACGCGGGCTCAATTTTTAGATACGATCGCCAATAACATTGAAGCTTTAGGAGATGAATTATTAGATACAGCAAACAAAGAAACGCATCTTCCTATGCCACGTTTACAAGGAGAGCGAGGTCGCACTTGTTTTCAGTTGAGGATGTTTGCAAGCATGTTGCGTAAAGGGGACTATCTTGAAGCAAGCATTGATACAGCCATTCCAGATAAAACACCACCTAAGCCCGATATTCGTCAAATGTTACATCCTATTGGTCCTGTTGTGGTATTTGGGGCTAGTAATTTCCCATTTGCTTATTCAACAGCAGGTGGCGATACGGCCAGTGCGCTTGCTGCTGGTTGTCCTGTGATTGTAAAAGCACATCCAGCGCATCTTCAAACTTCAACACTTGTTGCTACTGCGATTCAAAAAGCTATTGAAACAAATCAAATTCCTGAACATACTTTTCAACATGTTACAGATACTGATTTTAGTGCCGGGAAAGCGTTGGTACAGGATGAACATATTGCAGCAGTAGGATTCACCGGTTCTCGAATAGGAGGAAGAGCTTTGTATGATTATGCGAGCACACGAAAAAATCCAATTCCTGTTTTTGCAGAAATGGGAAGTGTTAATCCAGTAATATTGTTAGAAGATACATTAGTTAATAATTCAGAAAGCATTGCAAAAAATTATGCGGGATCTATTACATTGGGAATGGGACAATTTTGTACAAATCCTGGAATTTTAATTGGGGTTAAATCGGCAGCACTTACTTTATTCTCAACGCAATTAGCTAATGAAATAAAAACAGTGGGTATTGCTCCAATGTTACATGAAGGAATTCAGTCTGCTTATTTTAAAAATAGCAATTATGCACTTGAGCAAACAGGGGTTACTTGTTTAACAGACAACAAGCCTACCGAAAGCAGTGCATTCCCAGTTTTAACTACTGTAGACGGGACTGCATTTTTATCCAATCCTAATTTAGCCGAGGAGGTTTTTGGACCTTATTCAATCCTTGTTCAATGTGAGGATACAGAACAGCTTATTCAAGTATGGAAAAGTATACAAGGTCAAATTAGCACAACCATTATGGGAACAGATTTAGACTTTGAAAAAAATGCAAACTTATTAGCGCTTTCCATAAATATAGCAGGCCGTATTTTATTAAATGGAGTACCTACTGGTGTTGAAGTATGCGACAGCATGGTACATGGCGGTCCTTATCCTGCTAGTACCGATAGCCGATTTACTGCAGTGGGAGTAAAAGCAGTAAGAAGATGGTTGCGTCCTATTTCATTTCAAAATTGGCCCAATCATTTATTACCTATCTTTTTGCAAAATAAAAATGAACAAGGCGTTTGGAGATCTATTAATGGTGAATTAACAAAGTCGGATGTAAATGCATAATTTTAATCTATGGCAGCAATAAAACCTATTAGTTCAGAAAATTTTGGCAACTATACTTTAGGAGGTTCTGTTTTTAAATGTATAGATGCACATACCTGTGGTAATCCAGTAAGGGTGGTGGTGAGTGGAGGCCCTGCATTGGAAGGAAATACGATGAGTGAGAAGAGACAACATTTTTTAAAAGAATTTGATTGGATCCGAAAGGGACTCATGTTTGAACCAAGAGGTCATGATATGATGAGTGGAAGTATTTTATATCCACCACATGATCCTGAAAATGATATTGCCGTTTTATTTATTGAAACCAGTGGTTGTTTGCCCATGTGTGGCCATGGAACTATTGGTACCATTACAGTTGCCATTGAAGCAGGTTTAGTGCAACCCAAAGTGCCAGGTAAAATTAGAATGGAAGCGCCAGCGGGATTAGTGCTAATTGAATATACAATGAAAGGAAAAAAAGTGAGTTCGGTTAAGCTAACCAATGTCCCCTCCTTTGTAGCCGCAACCAATATTAAAGTAGACTGTCCTGATTTAGGAGAATTGAATATCGATGTTTGTTATGGCGGAAATTATTATGCCATTGTAGAAGTGCAGAAAAATTTTACAGGTATTGAAAATTATACAGCGGGGCAACTTATTGCTTGGAGTGGTGTTTTACGTCAACGCATTAACGAGCAAAATAAATTTGTTCATCCATTGGATCCTACGATTAATTCCTGCTCACATATTTTATGGACTGGGAAAGTGTTGAATGAAAAAAATACGGCACGTAACGCCGTTTTTTATGGTGACAAAGCCATCGATCGTTCCCCATGTGGAACGGGTACTTCGGCCCGTCTTGCCCATTGGCATGCCAAGGGGAAATTAATGGAGGGGGAAGCATTTTTACATGAAAGTATCATTGGATCTGTATTTATAGGTAAAGTGGAAAAAACAACACAAATAGGTGATAGAGAAGCCATCATTCCTTCAATTGAAGGCTGGGCTAAAATTATAGGCTTTAATACCATTTCCATAGATCCAATCGATGACCCCTATGCAGGTGGTTTTCAGGTAGTATAGCACTTGAGCAACTTCAAATAATTCTGCCCCATTTATGTACTAAGTGAACGCATTTTTAACGAAATTCGTGCTTTAATCTATTTTATGAAAGTAGTTGTATTAGGAGGAGGGGTGATTGGATTAAGCAGTGCCTATTTTTTACAAGAAGCAGGGCATCAAGTTACTATCATTGATCAAACAGATATCAGCAATAATTGTTCCTATGGAAATGCAGGTTATGTATGTCCAAGTCATTTTGTTCCATTAGCGACTCCCGGTATTGTGAAGCAAGGATTAAAATGGATGTTGAATCCTCAAAGCCCTTTTTATGTAAAGCCTCGATTAAGTATTAGTTTAATGCAATGGGGTTTAAAATTTATGCAAATGGCAACAACAGAAAATGTTGAAAAAGCAGCCATTCCTTTAAAAGATTATGCATTACTAAGTCAACATTGGTATGAACAATGGGCAAAGCTCCCAGCATTTAAATTTGCCTATGAGCATAATGGATTGTTGGAGATATTTCAAACCGAAAAAGTAGCCGAGCATTCACATCACTTAGTGCAACGCGCACATGAAATAGGACTAACAGATACTAAGTTATTAAGTCAAGCCGAATTGTTTGCATTAGAGCCTCGTCATAAATTGGATGCATTAGGTGCTATTCATTTTAAATGTGACGCACATTTGTATCCCAACAAATTAATGAAACAATTAATTGAAGATTTAAAAACCAAGGGTGTGCAATTTTGTTTGAATGAGGAAGTAACTGATTTTGAAACAAGTCATGGCAAATTGAATGCAGTGATCACCAATAAAAATAAATACACATCAGACGCAGTGGTTTTGGCAACAGGTTCCTGGAGCAGGGAATTGGTGCAAAAATTAGGTATTAAAATGCCATTGATGCCTGGAAGAGGATATTCGGTTACTTTAGAAAATTCCCCTTTTCAAACAGACTACCCTTCGGTACTTGTCGAAGGACGCGTAGCCCTTACTCCAATGGATGGCAATAAAATGCGATTTGGAGGCACCATGGAAATTACTACCACAAAGGCGCCGCCGCAAATGAATAGAGTGATAGGGGTATTAAAAGCAGTCAAACAATTTTTCCCTGAATTTGATATTCCAACACCAAGTTGGGAACAAGTTTGGTATGGATATCGACCATGTTCTGCCGATGGATTACCTTATTTAGGTCGTACAAAAAAATGGAGTAACTTGGTCATTGCAACGGGTCATTCTATGATTGGTTTAAGTTTAGGTGCGGGTACTGGGAAATTAGTAGCCGAAATCATCGATGAAAAACCAACCAGTATTGACATCAGTTTTTATCAACCAGAAAGATTCAATCATTAATGAAATACAATGCTACTTCCATACCTTATCGTGCCACTGGTTTATTTTCGGCATTGGTGAATGATTATATTGAATCAAAAGGAACAGCACAACAATATGTGGCCTATACGCCTAATATGGAGGGTGTGAAAAAAGCCATCGCTCAACGAAATTTTTCAGCCGCCAATCGCAAGATACTTGTGCAAGTATTACAAAATCAGTATGAGAAATTTGGGGTGAATATAGATGCATCTATTCAATTGGCCAATGATGCAGTGCTTGCGAATATCATATTGCTTAAAGATGAAAATACTTTTGCAGTGACTACAGCACACCAGCCTAATTTATTCACTGGGCCTTTATACTTTTTTTATAAGATTATTCATACTATTAAATTAGCTAGTGAATTAAAAAAACAATTTCCTGAGCAAAATTTTGTACCCGTATATTATATGGGTTCCGAAGATGCAGATTTAAATGAAGTAGGTGCTTATTCCATTGACGGAGCTGCGCATCAATGGAATACAAAACAAACAGGGGCCATTGGCCGTATGAAAGTAGACGACCCTCTTTTACAATTATTGCAAAACTTAGAAGGGTATTGGAGTGTAAAGCAAGAAGGTAAATGGGCATTGGATGTATTAAAAGCATCTTATAAAAAAGGAGCGACCATTAATGAAGCTACTTTACATCTGGTACATTTATTTTTTGGAAAATATGGTTTGTTGTTGGTGCAACCAGATGATGCAGCATTAAAAAAAATATTTACAGGGGTGATGGAAAAGGAATTAACCACCCAATTTTCACATGCTGCAATACAAAACACCATTGCAAGCTTGTCTAAATCATATCATGTACAATCTGATGGTCGCCCACTTAATTTATTTTATTTAAAAGAAAATACTAGAAATAGAATCGAAAAAAAAGGAGATCAATTTGTGGTGGTGGATACCGATATTCAATTTTCACAAACCGACATCATCAATGAGTTACATACTTATCCGGATAGGTTTAGCCCCAATGTGATTTTAAGGGGTCTTTATCAAGAATCAATCATACCAAGTGTTGTGTTTATTGGTGGCGGAGGAGAGTTGGCGTATTGGATGGAATTAAAAAATGTATTTGAGAAGGGTAATGTCCATTACCCAGTTCTAGTTTTACGAAATTCGTTTTTATTTATAAAAGAAAAGCAATGCCAGCATTGGACATCGCTTCAGTTTGAAATGTCAGAACTATTTAAATCCACTATGGATTTAGAATTAGCCTTTATTAAAAAACAAGCTGTTGAAAATTTAGCTTTAACCGACCATATTGCTTCATTGACGCAATTATATCATTCGATTCAACAAGATGTTATTAAAATTGATCCATCATTAGGCGATCATGCCCTTAATTTAGCAGTACAAGCTCAAAAAAAATTGACCTTGCTTGAAAAGAAAATGATTCGTGCTGAAAAGCGGAAGCAACATACTTCTATCGCTCGCATTCAGCATCTAAAATCTGAATTATTCCCTAATCAAAGTTTGCAAGAAAGAGTAGAAAACTTTTCTGATTGGGTAGGAGATTATGGATGGGATTGGGTGGAATCAATTTTAACCCATTCCAATGGTATGGAACATGGTTTTAAAATTATTACCATCACAAAGGACTAATTATTTTTGATCAAATTCGTTGTCCCAATTTTCTTTCAATTTTTCGACCTTCTCCATCACTTCCGCTTCCATATTTAATTTGTAGGCGTCCATGGCTTGGCCAATTTTGATATCGGAACTACCTAAAATTTGAGCAGCTAATAAACCTGCATTTTTAGCACCATTTAAAGCGACTGTAGCAACAGGAACACCACCTGGCATTTGTAAAATAGATAATATAGAATCCCAGCCCTCAGCTGAGTTGGTTGATTTAATGGGTACGCCAATGACTGGTAAGCTACTTAAAGCTGCCACCATACCTGGTAAGTGTGCTGCACCGCCGGCGCCAGCTATAATCACTTTTAATCCTCTATCACGGGCAGTTTTAGCATATTCCACCATACGATCAGGAGTACGGTGTGCAGAAACTACAGTTAATTCAAAGGGAATATTAAATGTTTTTAATGATTCTGCAGCGGCCTGCATGATAGGTAAATCACTATCGCTTCCCATTATAATACCAACTAATGCGTTTGTTGACATAACTGAAATTTGATGCAAGTTAAATTTAAACTGCGAATTATTAATTATTTATTAAAAAACCAGCTACGGCACCCATGATAGGAGTTGCTTTGGTAGCGGTAATTTTAATTTTTATACATTTTGCGGTGACAGTAGGGAACTGAATAATTTTTTTACGACCAATCGTTGTACTTGATGCAATCTTTTTTAAATTTTGTTCGCTATCGCCTGCTTCTATTTCAAAGCTAATGACTCTTTGACCAAATTTAATTTGCTCTTGCAATTGTATGGTATTGAAAGTAGCGGATTGAGCCAAACAAATTTCAATTTCGTTTGGTTTATTTTTTATTACAGCTTTACTAAATAAATTATTTTTAAAGGCAGCGTCTTTTATTTTTTTAAAATCCATTAAAGCAGCCGAATCTACTGGTGAAAACAATCCTTGTCTATTAGGAGGAACATTTAATAAAAAATTACCACCACGACCTACATTTTTTAAATACAAATCAAATAAAGCTTTTCCCGATTTAACAGTTTTGTCTTCTTCTTCATGATAAAACCAACCATTGCGAATGGATACATCTGCCTCACCTGGAATCCAAGCAGATCCATTGATATTACCGCGATTCAAAGAATCGGTGGGTGGGCCACCTGCTCCTCTTTGAAAACCAACCGTATCTAAAGTATTCCAGTTGGTTTCATTAATAACGCCTTGCTCATTTCCAATCCAACGAACATGTGGTCCAATATCACTGAAGATGACTAATTGTGGTTGATAGGATAGTGCAGAATCTTGGAATCTTTTAAAATCATATACTTGCTTTTTACCATTAGGGCCCTCGCCATTGGCGCCGTCCCACCATAATTCAAAAAATTTGCCATAACCAGTTAAGAGTTCCTTCATGGTTTGGATATAAATCTCATTATACTTAGGTGTTCCATAATCAGGATGATTTCTGTCCCATGGTGAAATATAGACGCCCATATCGATGCCTGCTTTTTTACAAGCCTCAGACAACATTTTTACTACATCACCTTTCCCGTTCATCCATTTACTTTCTCTTACAGTGTGCTTGCTGAATTTACTTGGCCACAAACTAAACCCATCATGATGTTTTGCAGTTAATATAATACCCTTAGCTCCGGCAGCTTTAGCAATTCTTGCCCATTGGTTACAATCAATGGCGGTGGGATTAAATACATTAGGATCTTCACTTCCATGCCCCCATTCTAAATTTGTAAAGGTGTTGGGACCAAAATGAATAAATAAATAAAATTCTTTTTCATGCCAAGCTAATTGCTCCTTACTTGGGGTAGGTCCCACTTTTTGTTGCGCTTTTAATTGCGGAGATAGAAAGATGCTGAATATAAAAAAGAGGAATAAATTAGATCTCATGAATTTTATTTTTTTTGTATAAATATTTTAAATGGATAAGGCTCTTTGGTATAATTGAATGGTATTTTCCAAACCTAAATATAATGAATCACTAATTAAGGCATGACCAATACTTACTTCATCAAGATAAGGAATCTGTTGAATTAAATAGGGTAAATTAAATCGATCTAAATCATGTCCTGCATTGATCCCTAGACCTAATTGGTGGGCTGTGCTCGCCGCTGCAATATAGGGAGCAATAGCCAGTTCTTTATTTCCCGATAAAAACTGTTTTGCATAGGATTCAGTATACAATTCAATACGATCGGTGCCTGTTGTTGCCGCAGCTTGTATGATGCTTTCAACAGGGTCTACAAAAATGGATACTCTAATGCTAGCATTTTTAAAAACTGCAATGGTTTGTTTTAAATATTCTTGTTCGGTAATGGTATCCCAGCCATGGTCGCTTGTTAATTGTCCTAATGTATCGGGTACTAAGGTTACCTGATGGGGTTTTGTTGCTAATACAAGTGCCACAAATTTGGCTTCTTTGGGATTGCCTTCTATGTTGAATTCTGTAGTGACAATCTTAGTTAAATCATAAACATCTTGGTAGCGAATATGTCTTTCATCCGGCCTGGGGTGTACGGTAATACCATTTGCGCCAAATCGCTCACAATCCTTGGCTACTTGAACCAAATTAGGGTTATCTCCACCTCGACTATTTCTAAGGGTGGCGATCTTATTTATGTTTACACTTAAACGAGTCATAGGCGAATTTAAGTTATTTTTGTAACTCAAATATAAGAGAATGTCATATTCTAGTTTGGAAGCATGTTTATTGGATTTAGAGCGCACAGGACAGCTATTGCGTATCAAAGAGGAGGTAGATCCCCATTTGGAAATGGCTGCTATTCATTTACGCATATTTGAACAAAAAGGACCTGCTATTTTATTTGAAAAAGTGAAGGGGTCCAAATTCAGGGCTGCTTCCAATATTTTTGGAACATTAGAACGCAGTGAATTTATTTTTAGAAACACATTGCCTGCCGTAAAGCAGTTAATTGAAATGAAGATTAATCCTTTGGCTGCGATACAACATCCACTTAATTCATTATCAGCTTTACCCGCAGCTATTAATGCATTGCCTAAAAAAAATCCGAATAGTAAGCCCGTTTTATTTGAAGAAATCAACATTAGTGATCTTCCTTTGATTCAACATTGGCCAATGGATGGAGGTGCATTTGTAACATTGCCACAAGTGTATACCGAAGATGCGGATCAACCTGGTATTGCAAAATCTAATGTAGGAATGTATCGTATTCAATTAAATGGGAATGAATATGAATTAAATAAGGAGATTGGATTGCATTATCAATTACATCGTGGCATTGGTGTGCATCAAACCAAAGCAAATAAAAAAGGAGTTCCATTAAAAGTGAGTTGCTTTGTAGGAGGACCACCTGCACATTCAGTAGCAGCAGTCATGCCTCTTCCAGAAGGTATGAGTGAAATTAATTTTGCGGGGGTATTAGCAGGTAAAAGATTTGGTTATACTTATATAGATGATTTTTTTATTAGTACCGATGCCGATTTTGTCATCACAGGTGAAGTAGTGCCAGGCCATAATAAACCAGAAGGTCCATTTGGTGATCATCTTGGATATTATAGTTTACAACATCCTTTTCCAGTAATGAAAGTGCACAAAGTATATGCACGAAAGAATGCCATATGGGCATTCACTGTGGTAGGGCGACCTCCACAAGAAGATACTAGTTTTGGTCAACTGATTCATAAAATAACAGGCGCCGCTGTTTCCAATGAAATTCCTGGATTAAAGGAAGTGCATGCAGTAGATGCAGCAGGAGTGCACCCATTATTATTAGCCATCGGAAGTGAAAGATATACGCCCTACTTAGAAAATAAAAAACCCGCCGAAATATTAACCATTGCAAATCATATATTAGGAACAGGACAATTAAGTTTGGCGAAATTTGTTTGGATTACGGCCGAAGAAAAAAAATCACAAAAAAGAAATGATCCATTGAATCCTGCTTTAGATGTGCACCAAGTTCCTGAGTTTTTACAATACATGTTGTCAAGGATGGACTACGCGAACGACTTACATTTTTATACCAATACTACAATAGATACATTAGATTATTCAGGTGATGGTTTAAATAGCGGGTCCAAATTGGTTTTAGCTGCTTACGGTGAACAACGCAGAACACTTGCAACTAAAATTCCTGCACTTATAAGTGATTTAAATGCCCATGCACAATTAATAATGCCAGGGGTCATTGCACTAAATGCCAATAGCGTTTCAATTGTTTTTTTGCAAGAAAAATTAAAAGGGGCTGGTGAAAACTTATTAGAAAAAGAAGGGGTAGCAATGTTGATTATTACTGAAGATGCTTCTTGGATGGCACAAGATTTTAATAATTTTATTTGGGCCACTTTTACAAGAACCAATCCAGCTAAAGATATTGAAGGGGTAGACAGCTATATAAATAATAAGCATTGGGGTAGTAAAGGGCCGTTGATACTAGATGCCACCATTAAAAAGCATCATGCACCCGCTGTGGTTAAAGACTTAGAAGTTGAAATAAGAGTAGATGCAATTTTAAAAAAGTATGGGTATTAATTTCATACTTCAACCCATGTATGATCAGCAAGTAGTTTTACTGTAGCAATAAATCCAGCAAAGGGCCCCGATCCGCCACCCCATTCGCTAGGGGCTACTAATGAAAGGACATGTGTGCCATCCGTTTTTTCATATACATGATAGGTTTGACCTATTTGAGGCTTAAAACTTATTTTAGATTCATAAATCATTAAACTCAGTTCCTTTCTTTTTCTTATTTCCTGTGCCTGCCTTGCTAATAATTCAATTTGTTCTTTGATTTGATTTAACTGCATATTGGTTTGATCTTCCATAGCAGATAAAGCCTTGTGTTTAATAACGCCTTCTTTAGTGGGTCTAATGGCCACGCTTCCTGCAGAAGAAGCATAAGGTAATACGCTGAGTTGCTTATGATAAATTTCAATATTTTTAAAGGGGTCGCCATTTTGTTTAAATCCATAGTGGGTTACTTTTAAAAATCCATTGGCCAATATTTCATGAACTACTTTTAATACTTCATTATCGTCTTTACTAAATTGAACTGTTAGGCAAGAAGCATTATTGATTTCTGCAATTACTTGGTCGCCTAGTAAATCATTTTCAAAGGGTTGAGGTGTTCCATTAGGATTGACCGTGTATTGTGCATAAAAAGCCTCATTTTCTATATTCACCCAATTATGGCTAAAGCTAAGCGCGTGGGCATTTTGAGTGCTCTCAATTTTGTAATTACCTGATTTGGGTACCAACTGGTATTCGAATTCACTTTTCTCAGGGAATAACTGCCAGCTTGCTAAAAAATTATATGCTTGTACCATAATTACTATAACAAAATTAATTATGAAAAGTTGAATGGGGCTAAATTATTATGCTAATTAATAGCAACAAAATCTGGCTTATTAATGATGCTTGAGTTGTATTTGAATCTGAGATTGGTAATGATACTGAAATTCCATCTGTTTAATTGCTGGTCAGTGCGAGGTAAATAATAACATTTCATTTCAATGGTTCCAAAAATTAAGTTTTCATTTCGAATTCTAGTACCGCCCCCTAATGCAGTGTAAATACTACCTTCTTTGATTGACTCATCTAATGACCGCATATAAGTCATATTGACAAACAAAAAAGGGGAGGATTTAAACCCGTAAATGGATTTAGAAGCGTACCAGACATTTTCCCAGTTGCCTGATATGCGCGTGCCGCCATTTATATGTTCCTTATTTAATTGAGGGATACCGTAATTACTATAAATAAGTAAAGCTTCGTTATATTTATTTTTTAATGTTTGTGCAAAACTGAGATTGAAAATTTTTCGGTACCCTAATCCATTTTCAAGGAAATTTAATTTACTAATGAGTTCTATACTTGAAAATAAACGAATGTCCTGTAGTTGACTATTAAAATAACTACTGCCCATATTCACATTTAAATGAGTGTATGCGCCAGTAGGTCCTAATTTATATTTCTCCAATTGTACGCCTGCGTATGTCAGTTTTTCAGATTCTTTTAAATATTGCCCCATTGTAAAGCTCATTGATTGACCAATAGGTAAATCTTCATTTCTTCCAAACCCAAATAAATACCTTGTTCTAATAATTTTTTGATTAAAAATGGTATAAGAAGCAAAATTGGCTGTTATATTTTGATAATTTTTATCAAATTGATTTAGATAATCAAGAGGGCGTGCAATAAAATTATTATCTACATGCCTTACTTGAATAATATGGCGATTACTATTCATGTTTTTACTCGCCCCTTTAAAAAATAATTGATAACCCAGCCAGAAATCAATCTTGTCAAAGTGATAATTCATTGTACTATTAAATAGACTATCATTCCAATTGTCAGGGAAGGCGTTTTTGTTTTTAATTTCAATAAGTTCAAATCCCCCTGTCCAATTACTATATGGGTGTAACAAAGGGAGCTCGCCCGAAATATATTGTTTCAAAGCCGACGAGGCCCCATCTACTATATTGTTTGTAAAATCATTAATACCGCCATTGACATTAATAAAACTTCCAAAAAGATTTCGCAGCTGCACATCGTAACCCCAACCTGGATTGGGTGATCTTGTTTTGTCAAAATTGTGATTTATTTGAAGGGAACTTCCAGTTCCAAGTAAATTTTGGTTACTGATAGACGCCTCATATGCATTCTCGTTTTTTAAATTAAGTGTTGCACCAAAAGGAAAGATGTCCTTAGTGACAATGACAAGATCAATTTTATTGGTATCGTATTTTAAAGGGTTCACTATAATTCTGGCATCTTGCAGAAAGGGTAGATCCCTTAGCCATTTTTCATTGTATGCAATGATGATGGGATTGAGCACTTCAGCTGGTTTGAAAAATAAGTTCCGTCTGATGGCATCATCATTAGAATTAGTATGTAATTGATTGGCTGCCATTGTAAAATAATCCTTTTGATTAATTAATGGCAGGTTGATATTTGTTGAAAAATTATGTTGTTCAATAATAATGGAATTAATTTCTTTGCCACTGTATTTTGATAATAACTCGATATTGTTAGCAATCACTTCTCTATTTGTATCAATCATAGATACAGCATTGCCAGTCATGCTTTTTATTAACTTAAGTACAATAGGTGTTTTAAAAAATCCACTCAATACACTATCTGCAGGTTTTGTTTGAGCAAATACATTGCTTTGTAAAAGCAATAATAAAAATATAGATAAAATAGTTGCCCTCATGTAGTTGATATATCCTATCCAAATTTACTAAATATATATAACAATAAGCCCCGTTAACAAAGTAACAGGGCTTATCTATTCTTTATATTTATTTAAACTCCTTATAGCACTTTCACCGCTCGTTTTTGAAGCGATTCGATCGGGATATTAAGCATTTTGCCAATAGGCTTGCCATTTCGGTAGCTGATGATTCTAAGAATGGTAACATCGGAAGGTAACACAAAGGGTGCTTTGTATTCGTCACTAAATTGATCAGGTAGCGACTCGTCAATGGTATAATAAAACTTCAAATTATCAACTTCGCCTTCCATGCTTGCAATAAGTTCCCCTCTTGTATTTGAAACCGTGGTGACAATTGGGTCGTAGATACTTTTTGCATATTTAATATTTAAAGCATCTAAAATGTCGAATTGCTTTTCTACTTTATCTGAAAATGTTTTCCAATTCTTTTTTTCCTTTGGTGACCAAAGTGTTTCAGCAACAGACATGGATCTAGGCCAAGTTAAATACTGGGCACTTCTCAAATTTAATACCTGTTCCGTCCACAGGTTGGCTTGGCCTCCTAATATATAAGAGGGGTCGATGCCCTGAGGTAATGGTTCAAACTCGTAAGTTTTTTTCATTCTTAATCCTCTGTATACTTTTCCTTCGGCGGTGGCTTCGCCTTGATAAAAGTCGATATAAACAAAGTCGTTGGGTGTCATCACTACTTGATGTTTTTGAGTTGCAGCATCAATACCTCCTTGCATGCCTCTCCAGCTCATGACAGCAGCATTGCCTGGCAAACCACCTTCTAATATTTCATCCCATCCCATTAACTTTTTTCCTTTTGAGTTGATTATTTTTTCAACTCGTTTTACAAAATAACTTTGTACTTCATGTTGGTCTTTTAAGTTTTCTCTTTTCATCAAGCCTTGCACTTCACTACTTTTTTCCCAATTATTTTTTGCATTTTCATCACCACCCATGTGGATGTACTCAAAAGGGAATAAAGCTGCTACTTCTGTAAAAATTTTGTCAAGGTAATTATATACAGTTTCATTTGCGGGGTTCAAAGCGTTATCAATCATAGCTGTAGCATGTCCATTCAAACCAGTCCAATCCATAAATTCTGTTCCTGCATTCACTTGATAATTATAGCTTGGAGTAGTGCTTAATGGGTAAGCTGATAAAAAGGAAAGACTATGTCCAGGAATATCAATCTCTGGCAATATTTCAACAAATTTTGATTTAGCGTAGGCGACTAATTCCTTTATATCTTCCTGTGTGTAAAATCCTCCATAAGTTTTTGGTTCATCTAATGCTGGTGTGGTGATGTTGCCCCATTTACCTTTACGATCTACTCTCCAGGCACCTACTTGTGTTAGTTTAGGCAAAGATTTAATTTCAATTCTCCAGCCTTGATCGTCTGTTAAGTGAAGATGCAATACATTGTACTTGTATAAAACCATATTGTCGATGTATTGTTTCACTTCTGCCTTGGTGAAAAAATGCCTACTCACATCTAACATTAATCCTCTCCATCCAAATCTTGGTTTATCTGTAATAGTAACAAAGGGTATTTTCCAACTCGTATTATTTTGAACCGTATTTGCAAAAACAGCAGTGGGCATGATTTGCAATAAGGACTGCCACGCATAAAATAATCCTGCATTGGTATTGGCCTTCATTTGAATTCCTTTTTCATTTACAATTAAATGATAGCCTTCTTTTCCTAAGCTAGGTTCGTTGATAATTTGAATATCTATGCATGATTTATTAGAAGCAAAATTAATTTGATTACCTGTAACGGTTTTTAGTTTAGTAGCAATCAGTTCTCCTAAACTATTCGCAGCAATCGGTGCATTAATGACAATGGTCTTTGGTAATGTATAGTTGCCTATTCCAGTGCTCATTTCAAAAGGTTCTGGAATGATGGATATCTGAGCTTTTAAATTTGATAGTAGCGCAATTAGTAATACAGAAAGTAAAATTCGTTTCATATGCAATTTTTAGTATAAAAATAGGGATGCTACTAATATTAAGTTAGCAGTTTAAAGATACAAAAACTAGGTCTAAAAAAAAGGCCGCCCTCGAAAAACGGGGACGGCCTAGGGGAATTTTGAATTAGTTCTAGAAACTATATAGGAATCTAGTGTGTTTTTCTAATTAGTATCTGTATGCATCAGATTTGAACGGACCTGCTTTAGGTATCCCTAAATAAGCAGCTTGTTCAGTAGTTAATTCATCTAATTCAGCACCTACTTTAGCTAAGTGTAACCTTGCTACCTTTTCATCTAAATGTTTAGGTAACACATACACTTTGTTCTCGTAGTTTTTATGGTTGGTCCATAATTCAATTTGTGCTAATGTTTGATTTGAAAAAGAGTTACTCATTACAAAGCTAGGGTGACCAGTAGCACAACCTAAGTTCACTAAACGGCCTTCTGCTAAAATAATAACATCTTTACCTTCAATATTATATAAATCAACTTGAGGTTTAATGGTGTCTTTTGTATGACCATAGTTTTTATTTAACCAAGCCATATCAATTTCAATATCAAAGTGACCAATATTACAAACAATCGCTTTGTCTTTCATTGATCTGAAATGTTTTTCGTTAATCAAATCACGACAACCAGATGCGGTAACAATGATGTCTGCTTCTTTTACTGCGTTCTCCATCTTTTTCACTTCAAAGCCATCCATTGCTGCTTGTAAAGCACAGATAGGATCAATCTCAGTAACAATAACGCGACAACCTGCACCGCGTAATGAACCTGCTGAACCTTTTCCTACGTCTCCATAAGAACCAACCACAGCAACTTTACCAGCCATCATTACATCGGTAGCACGACGAATCGCATCTACTAATGATTCTTGACAACCGTATTTATTATCAAATTTAGATTTTGTAACAGAATCATTTACATTGATGGCAGGCATAGGTAAAGTTCCTTTCGCCATACGCTCATATAAACGGTGAACACCAGTTGTTGTCTCTTCACTTAATCCTTTAATGCCTTCAACAAATTGAGGATATTTATCTAAGACCATATTAGTTAAATCACCACCATCATCTAAAATCATATTCAAAGGACGGTCAGCACCACCAAAGAATAAAGTTTGTTCAATACACCAATCGCCTTCTTCAATAGTTTGTCCTTTCCAAGCAAAAACACCCACACCAGTTGCAGCAATAGCGGCAGCGGCTTGGTCTTGTGTTGAAAATATATTACAAGAGCTCCATTTTACTTCAGCTCCTAAAGCAGTTAATGTTTCAATTAAGACAGCAGTTTGAATGGTCATATGTAAACAACCCGCAATGCGTGCACCTTTTAAAGGTTGGCTAGGTCCATATTCGGCACGGATACTCATTAAACCTGGCATTTCAGCTTCGGCTAAACGAATTTCTTTACGACCCCAATCTGCTAATGTGATATCGGCTACTTTATAAGGTAGGCTAAAATCAATGTTTTGTAAGTTAGACATGTTATTATTTTTAGAACACAAAGGTAGTAAATAGGATAAAATAATAAAATATTTGATATTTTTAGGATATTCAGCTATTATTATCTATTTTTATGATGATTTATGCTAAAATAACATGAAAAATAGGGCTCCCATAGTAGATTCGGCTGTATCTCAACAAAGCATCCCCTTAGACGAGAAGGATTTATCCATTTTAAGGCTATTGCAAGACAATGCTAGGATCACTGTTAAAGAGATAGCGGATCAAATTCATTTAAGTACCACACCAGTACATGAACGAATCAAAAGGCTTGAAAGTAATGGGGTCATAAAGCAATACGCAACTTTAATTGACGGGGCCAAGGTAAAAAAGGGGTTGATGGTTATTTGCTATGTATCTCTAAATCAACACAGTAAGAAGTCGGGAGGGCAGTTTATTAAGTTGATTAACGAGTTACCAGATGTGGTGGAATGTTATAGTATTTCGGGTGAATTTGACTTCATGTTGAAAATTGTCACCGAGGATATGAACAGTTATTACAATTTTCACGTCAATAAATTAAGTCAGGCCGACAATATAAGTCAGGTACAAAGCGTTTTTATCATGGGCGTAGTCAAACAAACCCATTTAATAGTATAATTTTTCTAACCCACTCAATTTATGCCGAATGAAATATAAGCAGCATCTTGGAATTGGATTAGCCATTTGTATTGTTATAATTATTGTTGGTTATTTTATTTCCCATCCAGGTAGGGAACCTAAAATATTGGTGAACAAATATCCTTTTTCAATTAAATCAATCAATTTAGTTTCCTTAACCACTTACAAAACGGCGACTAATGAAACAGATAGTAGTCCACTCATTACTGCAAGCGGACTTAAATTAGACAGTTTAAATCCAATTAGGCATCGTGTTATTGCTATTAGCAGGGACTTGAAAGAATTATTTTCATTCGGAGATAAAGTTAAATTAACTAATGCGGGTAAGTTTAATGGCATTTGGTTTATTCAAGATTTGATGAATAAAAAATGGAAAAATAAAATTGATATTTTAATTAATCCAAGCGATCCCCAAGTAAGTTTAGAAGGGGTGGTGATATCGAAAATTTAAAAATGCAATCGCATCACATAGTCGTCCATGTAAAAGCCATTGCCAATATCGAATTTAAAATCTCGCTCTTTAATAAAGCCTTTTTTTAAATAAAAAGTGTAAGCGTTGTTCAATTTATTGACTTGTAAAAATAGGGAAGTGGATCCTGCTTTTTTTGCTACTTCAATTGATTTATTTAGTAAGGCTTTGCCAGCACCTGTCCCCTGAGCATCTGGAAGTACATATAATTTATTGAGCTTATGTGCTTTTGAGCTTTCTGCTTCTTCTTTTTCAGCGCTTACAGAACAAAATCCTACTTGTTCCCATTCGCCTTTTTCATTTTGAATACTAGCAATATAAAATGCACAGCCTTTGTTCATTTGAGTGGCTAAGGAGTCATCGCTATACATCCAGTCTAACATGAAATCAATTTGCGCCTGAGAAATAATATGACCATAAGTACTTGGCCAAGTGCGCTCCGATACAGATCTAATAAAATTTAAATCGGAGAGCGCAGCCTTTGTAATTAAAATTTCACTCATGGAGATAGGTTCAAAAAATTACCCTAATTGCGCCAAGCTTTCTTCAATGGTTTGAATACGAGCCAATGCATCTGCTTTCTTTTTTTGTTCAATCGCTAACACTTCCGGCTTCGCATTTTGAACAAATTTTTCATTGTCTAGTTTCTTGCCTACACTCATTAAAAATCCTTGCTGGTGTGCCAAATCCTTTAATAAGTTTTCTTTTAAACTAGCGGTATCGATTGCTTGATCAGATACAATATAAAATTTATCTTTTTCTAAAGCCACTACAATAGATGCTCCGATGGCACTAGTCGTATATTGAATAGCAGAGGCGTTAATTTGTTTCGCCAATATTTTTTCTATGGTTTGATACGGCGCGTTATTGGAAGTTTGAATATGAAGTTCAATAGCGTCCTTAGGCTTGATCTGATTTTTATTGCGGGCGTCACGCAATGTTGAAATTACATTTTGCAATAATGCGCCTGCATTTAATATAGCACCATCTACTTTTGAAGTAGGGGTATATAGTTTAACACATAAATCCTCGGTCTGTGTTTTTAAAGTATGGTGAATTTCTTCTGTGATAAATGGCATGAACGGGTGTAGTAATTGTAGTAGTGCATCGTAAAACGCAACTGTTTTTTCATATACGCCTTCATGTATGGGTTGTTCAAAGCCTGGCTTAATCCATTCTAAATACCAACTACAAAAGTCATCCCATATTAATCCGTAAATAGTTTTTAAAGCTTCACTTAATCGGAAGGTTTTAAGCATTTCGTCCACTTCGTTTTGCGTGGTGGTTAATTTAGCTTCAAACCAATCCATTGCAAACTTTGCATCCTCAGGAATAGCGCCATCCTTGTTTTGACGTGCTTCCCACATCTTCAATAATTTAGTGGCATTCCATAATTTATTATTAAAATTTCTTCCTTGCTCTAATGTTGATTCATCAAATAACAAATCATTTCCAGCAGGTGAAGCAATCATAATACCAAAGCGAACAGCATCTGCACCATATTGATCAATCAATCCTAATAAGTCGGGAGAATTGCCCAAGCTCTTGCTCATTTTACGACCTTGTTTATCTCTAACAATGCCTGTGAAATAAACATCTTTAAATGGAATTTTGCCCATGTATTCTTCACCTGCCATAATCATACGAGCAACCCAAAAGAAAATAATTTCTGGGGCAGTCACTAATGTACTTGTTGGGTAGTAGTAATTCACTTCGGCATTATTAGGATTCGATAATCCTTTAAATACTTCAAATGGCCACAGCCAACTACTAAACCAGGTATCCAAACAATCCGCATCCTGTGTTAATTTTTTTCCTTTGGTTTCAGGGTGGTTTGTATTTACTTCTGCTTCATTATGTGCGACATAAAAATTGCCTTCCTCGTCATACCATGCTGGTATTCGATGTCCCCACCAAAGCTGACGACTAATACACCAATCCTTAATGCCTTCCATCCAATGGCGGTATAAGTTTTTAAATTTAGCGGGATGGAAATTAATTTCATCTGACATCACTGCTTCTAGTGCAGGTGCTGCTAATTTTTTCATATCCACCCACCATTGTAAACTTAATCTTGGTTCTACTATCGCATCGGTTCTTTCACTAAAGCCCACTTGATGTGTGTAGTCTTCTATTTTTACTAGATTTCCTGCAGCGTCTAAATCTTTAGTGATTATTTTTCTTACCTCAATTCTATCTTGACCAATATACAAACCTGCAGCTTCAGATAAAGTACCATCATCGTTCATGGTATCTATCACTTCCAAATTATATTTTTGGCCTAACATAAAATCATTCATGTCATGCGCTGGTGTTACTTTTAAGGCGCCTGTACCAAATTCAATTTCAACATAATCATCCGCAATAATTGGGATGCGTCTGTTAATCAAAGGTACAAAAGCAAATTTGCCAACAAGGTGTTTGTATCTATCATCCTTAGGATGCACGCAGATAGCCGAATCTCCTAAAATTGTTTCAGGTCGTACTGTTGCAATAGTGATGTATTCATCTCCAGGAATATCTAACTTATAACGCAGGTGATAAATTTTACCAGCTACTTCCTTATGTATAACTTCTTCATCGCTTAAAGCCGTTTTTGCACGCACATCCCAGTTGATCATTCTTTTCCCGCGATAAATTTTTCCTTTCTTATATAAATCAACAAATACTTTTATAACCGACTCGTAGTAATCAGGGTCCATCGTAAAGGAAGTGCGTTCCCAATCTAAACTGCAACCCATCTTTCTTAATTGTTGCAAAATGATACCGCCATATTTTTCTTTCCATTCCCATGCATATCCTAAAAATTCGTCTCTTGATAAAGATGATTTTGCAATACCTCTTTCTCTTAACATCGCAACCACTTTTGCTTCTGTTGCAATGGAAGCATGATCCGTTCCAGGAACCCAACAAGGATTAAATCCTTGCATGCGCGCACGACGCACTAATATATCTTGGATGGTATTATTTAAACAATGACCCATATGCAATACACCAGTCACATTAGGTGGAGGAATGACGACAGTGTAGGCCTTTTTTTCATTAGGGGTACTATGAAAATAGCCAGTTTCCACCCAATGTTTGTACCATTTGATTTCTACTTCACCCGGTATGTAATTTTTACTCAATTCCATGCTTTGCTTCTTTTCCTATATTGAGCCACAAAAATAAGGAAAAGCTGCTTGCTATAAGTTGCTAAAAAATACGACCTTAGCTTTCTTATGGAATTTGCTGTAGTAGATATAGAAACCACAGGCGGTATGCCCCAATCTCATGGGATTACTGAAATTGCGATAGTGATTCACAATGGGGTAGAAGTGACGGGTAAATATGTGACTTTAATTAACCCAAGGCAAAGAATCCCCCCATTTATTGTTAATATGACTGGAATTAGTGATGCCATGGTGGCCAATGCACCCTTATTTGAGGAAGTGGCATCTGAGATTTATAATTTATTGAATGGGCGCATTTTTGTTGCGCATAATGTAAGTTTTGATTATTCCTTTGTTCATTATCTTTTAGGTAAAGCGGGATTTCAATGGTCGGCACCAAAATTATGTACCATTAAATTAAGTCGCCGTGTTTTCCCTGGATTGGCTAAATATGGTTTAGGTTCTTTGACACGCGATTTAGGTATTCGTATCGAAGGCCGTCACCGTGCTTGGGGTGATGCTGCTGCCACTGCACAAGTTTTAACTATGGCTATTCAAAAAGAAGGTATGACACCTATACATAGTTTATTAGCGAAAAAAGAACCTCGTAAAAAAATAGTGCCACCACCTTCTAATAATCAGCTGTAATTCCTGTATAATTTTGTGGCGTAATCGCTTTCAATTCCTTTTTAACAGATGCTGAAACTTTTAAGCCATCAATAAATTTGTGCATTAATTTTTTATCGATCTTATTATTGCCTCTTGTTAAATCTTTTAAAGCTTCATAAGGATTAGGATAAGATTCGCGGCGTAAAATTGTTTGAATGGCTTCGGCTACCACTGCCCAGTTGTTTTCTAAATCAGCTTGAATTTTTTCCTCATTTAATATTAATTTATTCAACCCTTTTTCAATGGAGTTAAGCGCAATGGCGATATGTCCAACAGGGACGCCAATATTTCTAAGCACAGTTGAATCGGTTAAATCGCGTTGTAAACGACTGATAGGAAGTTTTGCTGAAAGATGCTCTAGTATTGCGTTTGCCATTCCTAAATTACCTTCGGCATTTTCAAAATCAATGGGGTTTACTTTATGTGGCATCGCACTTGATCCAACTTCGCCTTTTTTAGTTTGTTGTTTAAAATAATCCATTGAGATGTAAGTCCATACATCTCGGCTTAAATCAATTAAGATATTATTGAGACGCTTTAATGTATCAAAATGGGCTGCAAGATGATCGTAATGTTCAATTTGAGTGGTGAATTGCATTCTTTGTAATCCCAATACATCTTCTACGAATTCATTTCCTAAGCTTACCCAATTTTTTTTAGGGAATGCAATATGGTGTGCATTAAAGTTACCAGTAGCACCACCCAATTTCGCAGCATAAGGGATGGCAGTAAATAATTCAATTTGATGATGTAATCTTTCTACAAACACCATGATCTCTTTCCCTAAAGTAGTGGGAGAAGCGGCTTGTCCATGTGTGCGGGCCAACAAAGGAATTTTTTTCCATTTTTTAGCAAGCTTGAATAAATTATTTTGCAAATTGATATAAGCAGGGAGTATATTATTTTCCATTGCCTCTTTCCAACTTAATGGAATAGCGGTATTATTAATGTCCTGAGAAGTTAAACCAAAATGAATCCATTCTTTTAAAGCACTTGCCTTGTGCTGATCTAAAACATCTTTTAAAAAGTATTCAACCGCTTTTACATCGTGGTTGGTAGTGGCTTCGATTGTTTTAATTTTTTCAGCATCTGCTTCGCTAAAATTTTCAACAACAGCGAGCAATGATTTTCGTAAGCTGGGTGTAATTTTAAAAAACTTTTTATCGCCTAAAAACAAGAAATAGTGCACTTCTACCAAAACACGGTATTTAATAAGGCCAAATTCAGAAAAATAGGAACTTAAAACGGCTGTTTGCTTGTGATATCGTCCGTCAATAGGTGAAATGGCTGTTAATTTGGACATGGGCAGTTGCTTTAAATCAAGTGGTGACTATGTTAAAAAAAAGGTTTTTCTTTGTGCAAAGTTAATTCAATTGGACAAAAGATGGCGCATAGGGGCGGTAAGTTATTTAAATACCCGTCCATTATTATTAGGTATAGAGCAGGAAGGCTTTAAAAATCGCATTGATTTAATAAAATCTTACCCCGCAAAAATTGCCCTTGATTTAATAGAGGGACGCATAGATATAGGGTTAGTGCCAGTTGCCATCATGCCCTTGCTAGCCCATCCTCAAGTTGTTTCCAAGTATGTTATTGGATCAGAGAGGGAAGTGGCTTCGGTGGCTATATTTAGTCAAGTGCCCATGGATCAAATTGAATGTATTTATCTTGATTATCAAAGCAGAACATCGGTACAATTAGCAAAAGTGTTGTTGTCTCAATTTTGGAAAAAGGAGGTCAAATTTATTGATGCTGAGGAAGGTTATATAGACCATATAAAGGGAGCCACTGCTGGTATTATCATTGGGGATAGAGCTTTGGCCCATTTAGATCAATATGAATTTGTTTATGATTTAGGACTTGCTTGGAAGCAGCACACGGGCTTACCGTTTGTATATGCAGCATGGGTTGCCAATCAGCCCATTCCATTGGAATTCATAACTCTTTTTGACGAAGCCAATGCATATGGTTTAGCTCATTTGCCTGAAGTCATTGCGGGCATACCCCAAAGTGAACAAGTGTATGATTTGCACCAATATTATACTCAAAATATCAGTTACGAATTAACGCCACTAAAGCAAAAGGGTTTAGATGCTTTCTTAAACTTATTATAACAATCCCTATTTTTGAATATGAATTTTTTTGAACACATCGTTACATTAATATCTTACATCAAGCAGCCAGCTAAGCGAAAGTTAATTAAGCTGTCTTCTCTATTTAATCAACAAAATGGTTTGGAGATAGGTGGGCCAAGTAAATTGTTCGATTTTAAAATGGCTTTCCCGATTTATTTATATGCTCAAAATATTGACGGCGTTAATTTTTCAAATACCACCCTTTGGGAAGGGGATATACAACAAGGAAATCAATATCATTATTACAAAAACAAACAGGGTTTTCAATTTATTGCAGACGCCATCGATTTATCTATGATCCATGACGCTAGTTATGATTTTGTATTGTCCTGCCATTCCTTAGAACATGTTGCCAACCCAATCAAAGCTTTAAAAGAATGGAGCCGAGTTATGAAAAACCATGGGCGATTGGTTTTAGTATTACCCAATAAGGAATTTACTTTTGACCATAAACGAACAGTTACTTCCTTAGCACACTTAATTAAAGATTACAACAATCAAACCGAAGAGACCGATAAGACACATTTTGATGAAGTCATTGAATTGCATGATTTGACGATGGATGATTTTGTTGCATCTAAGGAAGAACTCGTAAAACGAACCCAATTAAATATAGAAAATAGGGCAGTACATCATCATGTATTTAACCTTGATCTTATTAAACAAATGTTGGAATATTGCGGGTTTGAGATGATGCATCAGCAAACTTATCCGCCATTTCACTTAGTGAGTGTCGCGCAAAAAAAATAAATTATTTTTTTCTAAAAATAGAGGGCAGTTTTATTTTAAAAAACTGTTGTATGATGTTTAACACTTCTGGAGCAGGGTTGATCCAAATGGCAAGCAAATAAAAGCAAATACCATAAGTAAAGGATTGCAATAAAATATTAATCACAATATTATGGACGATGGGCAATTGGTGCACTAGAAACATTATACTTATACTGAGTGCTAAAAAAATACCATGTTTAAAAGTGTAAGGTTGAAGTTGAAATTTTTTGTACAAAAACAAAAATCGGATCGTATTGTATAAGGTGAGTGCGATTAAATTGGAATAAGCCAAACCTTCTAGACTGTAATTTTTAATCAAATAGTAATTTAATGGGATAGAAAGTACAATATAAAATAGGTTGGTAAAAAAGTCAAATTTCCAATAATTAGATGTGCCAATGATTTGCGCATTCACGCCCGTTGCTAAATCAATTAGCTTGGCGATCCCTAAAATAAATATCAATTTACTGATGGCATCATAGCCTCCCGATTGATTATGGCTCACCCAGTTTAAAAAGGCGACTAGGTTTTCGATATTCAACCAGATAAGTCCAAATAACATCAATCCAATTACTAGTAAGTTTGATACACTTTTGTGATAAATGTGTTTGATGTTAGCGAAATCTTTATCCTTCCATGATTGAGCCAACACTGGGATGCTAATGGCATTTAAACTGCGTTGTGGTATTTCTAAGATAGCAGATACATAGGTAGCAATCGCAAAAATACTTGCGTCGCTCAAGCCTCTCAAGCCCACAATCATAAAAGTGTCATTCGTCTTTGCTAATAAATTAAAAAACTGACCTGCAAAAACAAATAATGCAAAGCTGATCATTTTCCCTTTAAGTCTTCTGGTTACACTGCTGATGGTAAATGCGCGAAAACTTAATTGTTTTGATTGAATTAGATTGATAAATAATAATACTACTGGAACTGCGTAAATAAGACTAAATAAAATAATAAATTGAGAAAGGTTAATCCATTGCAACCCAAATGCAATAATTAAAATAGTAGTTAAAATACGAATCGCAGTTTCACGTAAAAAGTTGGTATAAACTCCTTTCCTTAATCCCCATGCAAAAGCCTCTAACCAATAAAAGAGCAAAAGGAAAAATGTATAGGGGTATACGTAATTAAAATATTGGGCAAGGCTAGGGGACTTTCCTAATTTACGTAAAATGAAATCCTTTTCTTGCCAACCAATTAGGAGTAATAATCCAAACCCCATCATGTTAAGCAAGAGTGTAATAAAAGGGAGCTCATTTTTTTGAGGTCCCAAATACTGATTATAGAAGGGAAAAAATTTATACACTACTGGAAGTGTACCTAAAGTGCAAAAAACTGAGAGCGTTGCTCCAATATCAATCATGGCTCTCACTAAGCCTTGATCATTTTTTGTAAAGAATAAAGGGAATAAAACAAGGAGGTTAATGGCGCCAATCAAAAAGCCCAGCATGATGTAAAATGAAGACTTAACGCCTTGTTTTTGAATAATACCCATATTACAAATATATTCTAAATAAGGGATTGGTTAAAGAACTTTGTAAAAATAAGATTGGTTGCGCATGATAGGCCCAATCAGGCCCCATATACGCAAAACATTGTACCCTAATCCAATAGATTTACTAAGATCGGGCAATGGATTTTGAAAAGTAAATAAATTGTGTACCAAACTTGCCAAAATATAAACTGGCACAGCTACACTATAATTTAAAAGTTGTATAAAAAACCAAGCTAGGCCATATTGTTTTCGAATTCTCACATGATTGCTTAGGATAAATTGCAATCCTTTTTTATCAAATAAGTTGGTGTAGGATTTATCCTTAGATTTTGAATTGGAGCCAATTACTTCCCCAATAATATGTATAATATTGATATCACCATAAATACATAACTGTCCTTGTTTCCCTAATCTACTGCACCATTCTACTTCCTCTGCGTACAAAAAGAAGTCTTCATCCATCAAACCAGCTTTTTCAATCACTTGTTTTTTGACCATTAAAAATGCACCACTTATCCAATCTACTTTTTCTTCGGATTGGGCTACTTCAATACTTGGCTTTTGAACATTAAATAATCCCGCGATCCATTTTAGCAGATCTCCCCAATAAGGAAGGGGAAGCAAGTGATTTAATCCACCCTTCATAAAATGACTTCCTGAAATTTGGGTAGTTAAATTTGGGTGTAGCATTTGAACCCCACAAGCAGCATAGGAGGATGCAGCGAAAAGTTCTAAAGTTTTTTGTAAAGCGTCCTTTAAAATAAGTGTATCAGGATTTAATAATAATAAATTTTCGCCTTTAGCAATTCTTATGCCAGCATTATTTGCCCTTGCAAAACCAGCATTATAAAACATTTCGTGCCATACTACAAAAGGGAATTCTGTAAGAATGGTTTCTTTACTTTGGTCTTTTGAATCATTGTCAACAACTATCCATTCAAAATTTTTATATGAATCAAATTCCATTGCAGATCGCAGGCAATCCACAATAAAATGGGACGATTTATAATTTACTATGATGATAGATAGTTTCAAACTTTATAATTTTCCTTGAAGGTAGTTTTGAATATAAGAAAACGTCATAATTATTTTTGAATACAATCCGTTTTTCAAAGTGTTGCCTGAAAATTTGGATTGAAGATTCGCTATTTTTTGGATACAAAGAGGCCACTCGCTATTTCCAAATTGAGTAAGTTCATGAGCAGAACGTATGCTGCAATTTCGAATAATGCGCCACCATGCATCAAAAACTATAATATTTTTTAGTGAAGATGTACCATATTTTGTTAATAGTATATGTCCTTCTGGAATTTCGACACTTGGTATGTTAATACAATAGTTTGTTACTTGACTTTCACTGACGCCTACATGAATTAAATTTTTAGCGATATAGTGAACTTCTTTTTCTTGTTGTAATACTCTAATATAATATTCTAAATCTACCCTCCATTTCATTCGCTCATCATATTTTTCTAGAATGCTTTTGTGAAATAAGGTAACACTGGGCGGTCCAATTATATTTTCGGATAACAATAGGAGTGGTTGCTTTAATACACTATTAATAGCAGCATTATTATGTTGTATCAAATGAAATTGCTTAGTGGATTCCATAAAATTACGATAAGCCGAATAGATGAATTTAGGGCCTTTGGTTGTAGCCGATACAAAGTGTTGCAAACTATCCTTATTTGTAAACCAGTCATCATCATGAATTAGTTTAATCCATTCACCATTTGCTTTCGAAATTGCCAAATTCCAATTGGCAGGGGTGCCTAAAGAAGGTGTATTTTTAAAATAATTGATTTTAAAAAGGGGAGTAAGTGATTGTATGTAGTTGAATACAGAATCATCATCACTATCATCCGAAATGATGACTTCAAAATGAGTGTAGGTTTGCTCTGCAATAGAATCCAACAAACGGGTTAGAAAAGGCAATCGTTTATAAGCTGGAATACATATAGATATAAAAGGTTGCCCCATGCTTGAAAATTAATTAATAAGATGAAATTAGTAACTTTTTAGCATTTATGTTAAATTCGCATATATTAAGCCTATTACATGCTAAAATTAGCCGGTGTTGTTATACTTTATCATCCAAATGTTGCTAAAACATTGGTGAACATAGCTAGTTATGCCAATCACTTAGATATTCTTTATGTTTATGATAATTCTGAACGGCCCACATTTAAGGGGGCAGATGATTTTGCTCATTTTAATGTTCCTATTGAATATATAGCTACTGGAGTAAATGAGGGTATTTCCATTAGGTTAAATCAGGCAGCGAATAAAGCCATCGAAGCCGGGTTTGATTTTTTATTAACGATGGATCAAGATTCTTCCTTTCATCCTAACGATTTTCAAAAATGGGTGGATCAAATTGAACATGGTCAATTTTTAAATGTGGCTCAGTTCGGTGTCAATTTTCAACCTACAATAACACAAAGTAAGGAGCAACCAGAACAGGTATTATCTCTTATCACTTCTGGAACTATTTTAAATTTATCCTTATTTCGAAAAGTGGGACTGTTTAATGAACTTCTATTTATTGATTTTGTTGACATTGAATTTTCATACCGCGTCATTCAATGTGGTTATAAAAATTTAATGTTTTCAAACATTATCTTGAACCATAAAATTGGTGAATTGATTAATGGGAGATCTTTCAAAACATTTAAGCGCTCTCTTCGCATTATTCATTCACCCATTCGTGTATATTATATAGTGCGTAATGGTTTGTATTTATTGTATAAGTTAAAAAATTTAACGCCTCAGATGAAAAAAGAGGTGGTAAGGAGCATGGGTATTTTAAAGAATGATTTTATATATCACCCACAATTAGCAAGCGTGTATCTGAATGCATTCAAAGGCTTAATGTCCTTCCTTTTGAATAAAATGGGTAAAAAGTAGTTTATCTCTTGCTGCTTAGTCTAAGCATTTCATTTACAAAGATTCCTTTCAATTTTAAGGACTGTAATACTTTATTAATATTAAGTAGTAAATGGAGCTCTAATTTTTCAATGAAAGTTTTCTTTGTGTCATCATATGTAAATGACCAAGCTCCTGTCATTGATGAACTAGGATGGATCATTCTTTTTTTCTCAAACACCACAATGCTATCATAATAATGAATACTATTGGTTGTTTTTGTAATCGCATCTACTTTTAAACTACTTTGCTCGGAGTAATGTGCGTTCAGTTGATCAATAAATGATTTACTATACTCGATAAAAGTATTTTTTCTTTCATGCCCTCCTCCATATATGTTCATATAGGATGTGTGCACATCTTCGCATAAGTAAATGCCGCCATTCGGATTCACATGTTGATATAATTCTTGAAAGGAAACAATTTGTTGATTTTGAGTATGACCACCATCGTCTATTAAAACATCAATGGGTCCAATTTTATCAATAATGGATCTAAGAAATTGAGGGTCTTCCTGTGACCCAATTAATATATGTGTATTTTCTTCTTCTAGGCTTTTACATCTAGGATCAATATCAATTCCCCAAATAGTGGCTTCTTTCCCAAAATATTGTCGCCACATTTGCAAACTTCCTCCTTGATAAACACCAATTTCGACGATTGTAATTTTTTTATTTTTAAATTGGCTAAAGTATCTGTCGTATACATCAAAGTAGTGATCAAATTTATTAATCAATCTTTTTTCATTATGCTCAAAATAGTTTCTTAATTCGTTCATTATTTAATTTTTATATTTTGCAGTTTCGTATTACTATAATAATCCTTTTAATGCGTTAATTCTAAATTGTATAACAGGCCATGATTTACTAGGAGTAAATTGTATTGCATATTTGATTCCTAAAATAAAGGAAGCCCCTAATTTAAAAATGTATTCTACTATTTTGGTATAGTAAGTCGCTTTTGAGATGGCCAATGTTCTAGTTTTTTCACCACGACCAATACCGCTTGCTACACGATACATATATTCCGATGTTAATTTTTTTACTTCAACTATATGATGTACACAAATAGCCGGATCGTAGTATATCGTATGACCAAGTGCAATAATTTTATAAAACAATTCTTTTCCTTCGCCTCCAATTCTTAAAGTGCCTACAACGCCAGGCAAAGCAGTATTAAATCCTCCAATTTGCTCATATATCCCTTTTTGCACAATCATATTTGATTCTATAGGGTACTTGCCATTTGAAAATGCACATGCAGTAGGGGCGTAATCGAAATTACCAACTAAAGAGGATACAAAATGACTCATCCATTTGGGTTCGGCAGGGATGTATTTTGGTATGATGCGTCCACCAAAACCCAAGGCTTCTGGTTTGGTTTGTATATGCTTCATTATATTTTCAACATAATGATTGGTTGCCACTGCATCGTCATCCATAAAACAAAGCCAATCTCCTTTTGCCATCGAGGCACCTTTATTGCGCGCGAAGGAAGCACCTTGCTGTTGCTCACTTGTAAATGTAAATTGTCCGTTAGGGTTTGCTAGTCTCCATTGACTATATACTTCAGAGGTATTATCTGTTGAATTATTATCTATGACCAACACTTCAAACTGCTCAAGGCCTGCACTTTGCTGATACAAACTATCTAATGCGCCACTGATATAGTTGGCACGATTATAACTGCAAATAATAATAGATAGTATCATTTTAATTGTCTTAACTAATAGGGTCTATGAAGTTTTCCTTTTTTTAAACTCTTTAAAACTAATTGCGAACAATAAACCCCATAATAAAATAGAAGCAGTTGCAGAAGCTGTTTGTGCCATTTGTATTGAGCTTGGTTTGAATTCAAATCTAATTTGATGTTTACCACTAGGAACAACTAATGCTCTTAATACGTAATTGGTTTTAATGATTGGTGTTTCTACATCGTCTATATAAGCTTTCCAGCCTAATTTATAATATACTTCACTAAACACAGCTAATTGTTTTTGATTACTATTGGAGCTGTATTGTATAAGATCATTTTTATTTTCAACTAATTGTATAGTTGCAGTACTGTCGTATGCAATGGAACTTAATTCAGTTGATTTGTCTTTTTCTTCGATTAATGCGGTATCCTTTGGATTAAAAGTACCTAAACCACTCATTACTTCAGCGGGTCCTTTTTTAAATTGAATCCCTTTTACAAACCATACATTACCTAATGCTTGAGGGTTAGCAACTGTATCGGTTGCCATATTTCCCGAAATAATATACTTGGTATTCATCATGTTTACGACTGGTAAACATTTAGGAAATTGATACCATTGATTTTCAATTAAATCTTGGTAGATACTTAATTTGGCAGGATTGTATCCGCCTACAGTATGATGATGATAAGCTACCAAAGCGCCTCCATTAAATGCGTTTTGTATGCCCCCTCTAATATCTAATACACGAAATTGCGAATGATCTTTTTTTAGTGCAATATCTATAGGAGATTCAGCAAATGTACTTTCGTTGTCTGCTGCGTCGATATATGTTTCAGGTTTTAGATATTTCACATTTACTTGAAATAAATCAACCATTGCTAAAACGCCAATGCTTGCAAATAAAATGGTCTGATTGAAAGTTTTTTTAAAGTATAGAAAAATAATTAAAAACAAGAATGCAGTAAAAATAAAGGATCTATATAAATCACTTTCAACAAAGCCTTTTCGATCCTCTGCAATCGCATTGGTTAAATCACGAGCGGGTGCTTCAAAAGCAGCTCTTTGATTAGGGTCGGGAATTTGTGCAATTTGGGTTATAAGTTGCTTGTCATTTAAACTTTTAAAATCGTTGTTCAAATAAAATAACATAACACCTGCAACTAATATACCAAGTGCAACAAAACTAATTTTATTTTTCGTAAAAAAATCTTTTAAACTAGATTCGGCAGCAACCCCTTGTATTCCATATAAAGCCATGATACCAATTAACAGGGTAGGAATCACCATGATCATACTAGGCGCTCTGAATTTATTATAAAATGGTAGATGATCCACCATGAAAAAATTAAAACTTTCAAAGTAGGATCCAGCCGATAACATCAGCGAAAAAATAATGGCAGGAATAATCCACCATTTGTGTTCATTTGATTTCACCGCTATTCCTATAAACGCGAATAGGCAAATAACAAATCCCATATAAGGAGGTCCTGCAGTAAAGCCAATACCTCCCCAATAAAATTGTAAAAAAGATTGTAGTTGTTGTCCTATCTGTGGTTGCATTTGTTGCAAAACTTCCATCGCTTTTGATTTGGAAGGATCTACCGTATTCGGATCACTACCACCTCCATAAATATTAGGGAACATTAAAACCAAAGGCTCTGTTTTAAACATACTATAGGACAAAGCATAATCTTTATTTAATCCAGTTTGAGTGGTGTTACTTCCCTTTGTCGTTAAAATGCTTCCACCTCGAATTGATTCCTTACCATATTCATAAGTACTGATTAAAATAGGAGCGTTAACAGCTAATCCTAAAAGTCCAGCAATGAGGGCAGTGCCTAAAGTTTTTAATAAATGGTTGTATTGTTTTTGAATGATCCATTGTACTGCAAAAAATACCGTCATAAAAAATACAATAATCAAACCATAGTAAGTTATTTGTAAGTGATTGGCTTGCACAAATAAGGCAGTTGAAATTCCAGTCAATAAACCACCTAGTAAATACTTTCTTTTAAAAATGAGTAAGATAGAACCAACGAAAAATGGGAGATAAGCGATCGCATGCATTTTTGTAATATGCCCCACTACTATTATAATGGGATTATAAGTAGCAAAGCTGTAACTAAGTGCACCAATGATACCCACAATAGGATGAATACCTAACACGAGTGCTAAAAAATAAAAACAGATACAGGCAAGAAAAAATAAATTGATGGGTTCCGCTAAATTTAAAGTAAGTACCCGATCAAGTAATCCAATAGTGAATCCAAATCCAGGGACACCTGTAATTTGATAGGTAGGCATACCACCAAACATACTATTGGTCCAAAGAGGGTTGTGACCATATTTTTCACCATAGGTTAGGGCATCATGTGCCATGCCTTTCCACTGACTAATATCTGATTGTTGTAAAACCTTTCCTTCCAAGGCAGGTTTACAATAAATAATGGAGACAATTAGAAATATAGCGACTGCAATAAAATGCGTCAAATGGGTCTTGAAAAATGATTTCATTATAGTGGTTTCATTGTATCAACAAACCTACAACTTAATTGGATATTGAAAAAATGACGGGAGCCCAATTTTTCATATCTTCCCATTCGTAAAAAGCGATAATATGCATCGATTTAATCCACTTTTAGCCTTCTTGTCTAAATTGGCCATTATTTGTAATGGGTGTTTTATTTTCTCTTTGATGGCGATGCTTTTACAAGGATTGTCTTTTTCGGCTCCCATCATGAATTTCGTGGCAGTTTTAGGGTTGGAAATGGCACCTATTGTGAGTGTATTATTTGCTGTTGGGGTGTTAATAGCTAAAGTTAAAAAAATCACTTTGACTTTGCCTGTTTGGCAAACAATATTGAACCTTTTGATGTTATTATTTCAGCTTATTTTTATTTTTGTTTAATTCATCACAATATTCGTATACATGATACATGCTATTATAAAAGATAAATCAACTAAATTATTTTTAGGAATCACCGCTTTTTTTGTGGCCAATGCATTAATTGCTGAATGTATTGGAGGTAAAATATTTTCATTGGAAGGGGTGTTGGGAATTGCCCCTGCTAACTTAACCATCTTTGGTGAAAAAGGTTTGTCATTTAATTTAACCTGTGGTGTGTTATTATGGCCATTAGAATTTGTCATCACAGATATTGTCAATGAATATTATGGACCAAAGGCAGTTCGTCGTATTAGTATTACTGCTGTTTCCTTAATTGCATATGCTTTCGTAATGTTTTATTTAGCAATGCATATTGCACCTGCTGCTTTTTGGGTGGGATCTAAAACTGCTGATGGTATTCCAAGTATGCAGGGTGCTTTTGAAGCCATTTTCGGACAAGGGATGTGGATTATTTTGGGAAGCTTGGTTGCTTTTTTAGTAAGTCAGTTTATTGATGTGATTGTTTTTCATAAAATTAAAAAAATGACGGGCGAAAAAATGGTTTGGTTACGCGCTACTGGATCTACTGTGGTTTCCCAACTTGTAGATAGTTTTGTTGTATTGGTTATTGCTTTTAAACTTGGTAACAATTGGAGTTGGTCCTTTGTACTTGCTGTTTGTGTTGTTAATTACATGTATAAGTTTACGATGGCTGTTATATTAACGCCTGTGATTTCAATCGTTGAAAATAGAATCGAAAAATATTTAGGACATGAAATGGCTAATAAGATGAAATTAGCTGCGATGGGGAAGGAGCAAGAAGTATAAATGGTTTATACCGAAAAGCTGTTCTTGAAAATTTGAATCGCTACTTTGTCTATCGGCAGACTCATGGTTTGTTCACTAATGTCTTCAAAATTTACCCATCGGAAAGATTCTGCTTCGCGTTGATTGTCGGCTGTTTGCTCGGGGGTAAAATCAAATACTTTTTCTGAAGTTTTTATGCCATTGGTGTTCTTACAATGAACATGATAATAAATTGAAATAATTTGATCTTTATTATTGAAAGCAGATATCTGAAAAAAATCGGTGGTGTAAATATGGTCCCCTACTGTCACTTCTAATCCTGTTTCTTCCATATATTCTCGCACCAAACATTCACGCGTCCCTTCGCCAATTTCCAATCCACCTCCAGGCAGTTTGGTAAAGTAATTGCCTCTTATAAATTCATCACTCACTAATAATCTGTTTTGAGCATCCATTAGAAATCCATATACTCTTACATTAAACAATGGCATAAATAATTTATTTAAAGGGAGATGCTTCCATTAAATACAAAAGTGCCAGGTCCCATTAGCCAAATATCATCAAATGCATTATCGCCTCTATTATTAAATCGGACTGCTAATTTTCCGCCTAGGGTTTCAATTTGTATGGTTTGTTCTCCCAATTTTTCGATTCCTGTTATAAGTGCAGCAGCAGTAACTCCTGTGCCACAGCTTAAGGTTTCATTTTCAACACCTCTTTCATAAGTGCGAACACTGATAAAACCATCTTGTTGTGCTACAAAATTGACATTAATGCCTTCTTGCTTGAACCTTTCATTGTATCTAATAGATTGTCCTAATCCAACCACATCAACTTGGTTAATATGATCCACCATTTCGATATAATGGGGAGATCCTGTATTTAAAACATAAAAAGTAACATCACCATCAATATTTTTTTCGACAGCATTCACATTGCACATTTTTAAATAAATCCATCCATCCTCGTTGATGGTTGATTCGTGTGGGCCATCAATAGCGGTAAAATGAAAATGTTTTTGTTGAATGCCATTGTCGTATGCGAATTGTGTTAAGCATCTACCTCCATTGCCGCACATAGATCCTTCTAAACCATCGGCATTATAATAAGTCATTGAAAAATCAAACCCTTCAGCCTTACCTAATAACATTAAGCCATCGGCGCCAATGCCTTTTCGACGATCACAAATAAAAGCAATTTGATTCGTTGTTAATAAGACATCCCCTTTTCGGTTGTCAATAACAACAAAATCATTTCCTGTCCCTTGGTATTTTGAAAAATTAATATTCATTTTTAATTATCGGTTAAATTCCTTCAATAATGGCTAAAGATTTTTGAATCATATGATCAACAGCTTTTCCCATATCCTTACTGTATTCTTTTTTGACTCTATTGGCCACAATAACATTGATACTTAAACATTGATGTCCCAATAAACGGCATAAACCATAAATAGCACTTGTCTCCATTTCAAAATTGGCAATATGGTGATTCCCAAATTTAAAGCTTGTCATTTTATTCACCAATTCGGGCATCGCTAATGGCATTCTTAAAATGCGACCTTGCGGGCCATAAAATCCTGGGCAGGTTACAGTAATACCATGACTATAACCTTGTGTGAAATGTTTTAATAAACCTGGACTTGCAGATGCGATATAAGGGAATACTTTTTTGGAATTAATTTGTGTGTGCAATTCAAAGGCAGATAAAATTGCTTTTTCTTCCTCATTGTTTTCCAAATTATAAAAGTGCAATAAATTATCAATCCCTAATCCATGTGTGCCTGCTACTAATTCATCTACTCCTACTTCGCCTTGTAAGGAACCGCAAGTACCCATTCGAATAATAGATACTACTTTTTTTTGTTCATTGATGGTCCTTGTTGAAAAATCGATGTTAACCAAGGCATCAATTTCATTTAATGCGATATCGATATTATCAGGACCAATACCTGTACTTAAAACAGAAATTCTTTTTTTTCCTATGTAGCCCGTATGTGTAATAAACTCCCTATGAGCGCAAACATGTTCAACGTGGTCAAAATATTTACTTACTTCAGATACGCGATCCGGGTCTCCAACCGTAATAATGGTATCGGCTATTTGTTCCGGCCTTACATTAAGGTGGTAAATAGCGCCCCTCTCATTAATAATCATTTCTGAAGCCCCAATCGCATGCATACATTCATTTTAGTACACAAATGTCGTTTAAATCTTAATAGTGGTAAAATTCTTTAATAATTAACTTGTTTGTGTTAATTTCGCCTCCTAGAAAAGGTCCTGTGGCCGAGTGGCTAGGCAGAGCTCTGCAAAAGCTCCCACAGCGGTTCGAATCCGCTCGGGACCTCGATACAAACCCTCCCCAATTTATTGGGGAGGGTTTTTTGCTTTGAAGCTGTGTCGAAAGCTTGCTTTCGTAAACAGATGATAAGCAAAAAACACAACAGAATTGCGAAGCAATTTTGTTTAAAGGGTTTGGGTAAAGAGAGATGCCCATCCGAATTTTTTGTTTCAAACCCTTTATCTACTTTTGCTGTATGAAGTACTCTCAAACTATCGGAATTTTACTTTGCATCGCTTTAATTTATACTACAACCCAACCCTTTGTTATTATAGACAGCCGCCATTGGGTCATCACTGGCTGGGAAACTGCAGGAAGTAGTTTTGGACAATCAGGTAAATTTTTATGTTTCTTTGCATCCTTAGCATTGTTATTTTTTGCTTTACCCTTTATTTGGGCAAAGAGATTCAACATGGTTTTTGCAGCAATGATGTTATCATGGTCTTTTCGTAATTATTTAATCCTATCTACTTGTCAAATGGGAGAGTGCCCACAAAAACAATGGGCATTATATGGCTGTATTATTTTATCGGCTCTTATTTTACTGATGACTTTTTTGCCGAAAATAAAAGTGAATTAAATTTAATTAAACAGATAATCTATTTAAAGCTGTCCCAATAATGGACACTGATTCTAATATTTGTGCTTCATTAATAATTAAAGGAGGTGCAAATCTTATTTTATCACCATGGGTAGGTTTGGCTAATAATCCTAAATCACGCAAGTGAATGCATAATTCTAGTGACACTTCAGGATCAGAATGATTAATCACAATTGCATTTAATAATCCTTTACCTCTTATTAATTTGATGTGCGGTGAATTTAGTTTTGCTAATTCTTTTCTTAAAAGTTGACCCATTTTTTCAGCGTTCTGTACCATGTTTTCAGATTTCAATACTTCCAATGAAGTCATCGCAACAGCACAAGCCAATGGATTGCCACCATAAGTAGATCCGTGTTCGCCTGGTAAAATTTGTAACATGATATCATCATCTGCAAGCACGGCCGAAATAGGTAATGTGCCACCGCTTAATGCTTTACCTAAAATTAAAATATCAGGTCTTATATTTTCGTGATCGCATGCCAACATTTTTCCAGTCCTTGCTAATCCAGTTTGCACTTCATCTGCAATAAATAAAACATTATAATGATTGCATAATTCCCTTACTCCTGTTAAATAACCATCATCAGGTATAACCACTCCGGCTTCTCCTTGTATGGGCTCTACCATAAATGCGGCAACGGTATTATCTTGAAATGCTTTCTCTAAAGCAATTAAATCATTGTAAGGTACTAATCCAAATCCTGGCATATAAGGTCCAAAACCTTTAAAGCTACTTGGATCAGTAGATGCTGAGATGGCAGCCAATGTGCGTCCCCAAAAATTACCTTCAGCAAAAATTATTTTAGCTTGATTTTCGGGAATGCCTTTTACATTGTATCCCCAACGCCTTGCTAATTTAACTGCTGTTTCACCACCTTCCACACCTGTGTTCATCGGCAATACTTTGTCATAACCAAAATAGGAAGTGATGTATTTTTCATACACCCCTAATAAGTTATTGTGAAATGCACGTGAGGTTAAGGTAAGTTTACTTGATTGTTCTTGTAAAGTTTTGATAATGGCAGGATGACAATGACCCTGATTCACTGCCGAGTAGCCGCTTAAATAATCGAAATATTTTTTTCCGTCCACATCATATAAATAAACGCCTTCTCCTTTTTCAATGACCACGGGGATGGGATGATAATTATGAGCGCCATATTGGTATTCGAGTGAAATATACTTTTCAGCAAGTTCGGTTAATGTTGCAATGTGTATCATAAAAATGATATTAAAGAATTATAAAAAAAAGATAATGAAAGAAGGAAAAATGATTTTCCAACAAGGAAGAAAGTAAAAGGGATTAACGGAACCCCAAGGGATGATTTAGAAAATCTAAATTAGCCATTAAAAAAAGTCCTTCATTCATACATGTAATTTAGTTTTTTTAGCTCAAATTCCAAAGTTTTGGTGGTACATTCGCTAAAACAATTTCCTTTGAATCCGAGCGTTTCCATAGTTATTTTGAATTTTAATGGTGTAAAATACCTGCAGGAATTTTTACCTTCCGTTATTGCAACGCAATATGATCATTTGGAAATTGTCGTGGCTGATAATGGATCAACCGATGCGTCATTATCTGTTTTGGAAGCGCAATTCCCAACAGTAAAATTAATCACCCATACAAAGAATGAAGGTTTTGCAGGAGGCTACAACTGGGCATTAAAGCAAGTAGTGAGTGATTATTATGTATTATTAAATTCAGATGTACAAGTTCATCCCAATTGGATTCAACCCATGGTTGATTTATTGCAAAAAGATGCAAGTATTGGTGCATGTCAACCTAAAATATTATCTCAAAAACAACCGACTATTTTTGAATACGCTGGTGCTGCTGGGGGATGGATTGATTTTTTAGGTTATCCTTTTTCAAGAGGACGTGTATTTGATGTTTGTGAAACTGATCATCAACAATATGATAAGGCCGAAGCCATTTTTTGGGCTTCTGGTGCTTGTATGATGATTAGGTCCTCCTTGTTTCATGAATTGAATGGATTTGACGCACATTTTTTTGCGCACCAGGAGGAAATTGATTTATGCTGGAGGATGCAATTAAAAGGATATCAATTGTATGCTTGTCCAAATGCAGTGGTATATCATGTGGGTGCTGGTACTTTGCCAAGAGGGGGGCGAAAGGTGTTTTTAAACTTTAGGAATAATCTAGTCATGTTAGTTAAAAACCTGCCTTTGACTGAACTAGTATGGAAACTGCCCTGTAGGTTTGCTTTGGACGCTATTTCGGCCTACAAAGGCTTATTAAGTGGGGATCCTTCCTTCTTCATGGCAATCATGAAGGCGCACTTTTCATTTATGGCCTTTATTCTGAGTGGGAAGTTAAAACGAACAAAGAATACAAAACCAATGAAATCATTGCAAGGCGTGTATGGTAGTTCATTGGTTTGGCAGTACTTTATAAAAAATAAGCAACATTTTGACAAAATTGTAACGAAACCCGTTCATAATTAAGAACTTGTTGTTATTTTTGCGTCCGTAATTAATCAATATGTCACAAGATTCACAAGAAACAGCATCACAAAAAGATATCGCCACTAATTGGGTGACTTCTTCCAGATTTATTTTTTATGTGTCAGTATTTGCCTTGTTAGCTTTAGTTTTAGGTAATTGTACCAAACTATTCACTAGTGGTTTTAAGAAAACAACACCAGAAGTGAATACAAGCTCTCAATACAAGCCTGAGTATAAGTAGTAAAAAAAATTTGTTTAAGAGTGCTGAATCCTTATTTTTGCACTCCTAAAAATAGTTCTTATACAAGCGAAAGTAGCTCATTTGGTAGAGCACGACCTTGCCAAGGTCGGGGTGGCCGGTTCGAGCCCGGTCTTTCGCTCAAAATCCCGTTCTTCGGAGTGGGATTTTTTTTAAGTCTGATAACAGACGCCTTGGTGGTGGAACTGGTAGACACGCAGGACTTAAAATCCTGTGGGCCGCAACGCCCGTGCGGGTTCGATTCCCGCCTGAGGCACAATCCCTCTCGATAATATTGAGAGGGATTTTTTTTTGCTATCTTGCGTGAAGGAATAAAATTGGAATATGAGTCAAGATAATTTATCAAAAAGTTTTTTGGATTTAGTAGAAATCATGGATACACTCCGTGAAAAATGTCCTTGGGATAAAAAGCAAACTATTCATAGTTTGCGCAGTAATACTATTGAAGAATTATATGAATTGGTAGATGCCATTATTGAAGAAGACTGGGATGGAATTAAAGAAGAACTAGGTGATATTTTATTGCATGTATTATTTTATGCTAAAATTGGAACAGAGTTGGGCAAGTTTACTTTGCAAGATTCCATCGAAGCCATTTCAAAAAAATTAATTCATCGACATCCTCATATTTATGCAGATGTAAAAGTGAACAACGATGACGATGTTAAAAGAAATTGGGAACAACTAAAATTAAAGGAAGGCAAAGGAGATAAAACCATATTAAGTGGTGTGCCAAATAGTTTGCCCTCCATGGTTAAAGCATTACGTATTCAAGAAAAAGTAAAGCATGTAGGTTTTGAATGGGAAAATAAAGAACAGGTTTGGGAAAAGGTGGAAGAGGAAATAGCTGAGTTAAAAGCAGAAGTAGCAGCCCAAGATCAACAAAAAATGGAACAAGAATTTGGGGATGTATTATTTAGTATGATTAACTACGCAAGGTATTTAAATATTGATCCTGAATCAGCACTTGAAAAAACGAATAAAAAATTTAAGCGCCGTTTTGAATTAATGGAATCCTATGCAAAGCAGAATGGACTTGATCTGGCTCAAATGTCCTTAGAAGAAAAAGATACCATTTGGAAGAAGATGAAAGAACAAGAGTAGTATAGTCAATAATAAAAGAGGCCCCTCGATTCATCGAGGGGCCTCTTTTTATGTAATCAATTTATTTAGTCATTTAAGTTTAACACAAATGCATAATTTCCAAAATAGCCAGGGTAAATACCAGATAGCTTTACGCTACTGCTATTTATTTTTTTAAGTGCGTCATAAAATTCTTCCGCTGTATTCACCGCTTTATCGTTGACATGTGTAATAACAAATCCTTTTTCAACCCTGCTTTTTCCAAGAATTCCATTTCCTAATTCTTTCACAATAACACCACCTGAAATATCATTTTTTTCGGCAGTTGTTTTGTCGATGGATTCAAGTTTGCCACCTAATTTTTCAGCAGCTTTACTGCTTGTAGCCAAATTAGATTCATCTCCAATTTTTGCTTTTAAAATGGCGTTTAGTGTCAAATCTTTACCATCCCTTTTAATTTGAACTGTAATTTTATCAGTTGGTTTGTATTTAGCAATTTGTTCTTGTAATTCAGGAGAAGTTTTAATAGGGGTGCCATTTAGTTTAGTGATGATGTCTCCTTTTTTCATACCTGCCGCTTTTGCAGCGCCACCTTCTACAACATCTGTCACTAATACTCCTTGAATTTCATTTGTTTTAATATGGAATTCATCATCAATCTTTTTTACTTCTGATTCTGGCAAATCGTCCTTAGGATATGAAATACCTAAGAAGGCTCTTTGAACTGTTCCAAATTTGACAATATCTGTTACTACTTTTTTAACAATATTAACAGGAATCGCATAGGAGTATCCAGCGTAAGATCCAGTAGGAGAGGCAATGGCCGAATTGATACCTACTAATTCACCACTAGTATTCACTAAAGCACCACCACTGTTTCCTTGGTTCACTGCGGCGTCGGTTTGTAAAAATGTTTCTACAGGTTTATCGCTTTGGCGGCCATTGATATTGATGTTTCTATTTTTTGCACTAATGATACCTGCAGTAATGGTCACATCTAAATTCAAAGGATAACCAATAGCAAGCACCCATTGACCTAATTTAATTTCATCGCTGTTTCCATATACGATATAAGGCAATGCTTCTGCATCAATTTTAATCACGGCTAAATCACTACTCGCATCGGTACCAATTACTTTTGCTTTGTAAGATTTTTTATTTGTTAGAGTAACATTAATTTCATCAGCGCCATTTACGACATGGTTATTCGTTACTATATAACCATCTGCAGTTATTAAAACACCGCTACCACTTGCTCTTTGTTCAGGTTGCATTCTTGGTCCACCAAAAAAATCACCAAACATATCATCGTCACCGAAAAAATCAGAAAATGGATTTTTTTGTTTTGGTTGATTCGCATCTACGCGTTTTGCGTTCGTTTTTGTTTTGATATGAACTACTGCTGGCGAAGCTGAACTTGCTGCTGGCGTAAAATCGACAGTAGTCGCAGGAGCGTTACCATTAAAAAAATTGGCATAATTACTAGGTAACTGATTGTTGCTATCAAAAGAAGAGATAGGCTTTAACCATTTGGAATAGCCCCAAATACTTATAACAGTAGTTAAAAAGCTAATGCCAACAATGGTCAACACATTTTTAAAATTAAATTTCATCATGACTTTAAGTTTTATATTTCATTTATAACAAAATGTATACCATTTAAGAACACAAATTAACGACTAGGAAATTTTGTCACAAAATCAAATATACGCTTTAACAAAATATTTACGAAATTGTTCGTGAATTATCTACACTAAAAAACAAGCTGGGGCATAAACTAGTGTGACCTATTAAAGGTTACTCAAAAACTGTAAAGTATCCACCCCGTCAGCATACTGCTCTAATTTAGGTTGCTGAAGGCTTCCAAAAGCCAAGCCTCCTTTACCCACAATACATTGAATTTCATCTGGGTTGATAAAGGGCGGCTTTGAAGGGCTGTAAAATTGATAATGAACTTGGGAAATAGCAGCAAAAGGGGAAGGGTTTTCACTCATCAAAATGGCAGATGTGTCCATGTAAAATTGACGGGTCATCATTAAAAGGGCCAGTTGATAATCGTAATTATGCCTGTATTTATGTTCGTCAATAATATAATTGTACTTTTTTAATGCAGTTAATAAGGGTACAAAATCGTAGCCTTCTGGAACCCAAACCTGAGTTACATTTCGACAGCCCCTGCCAAAATAGAGCATCATGTCATCTGCCAATAAATCTAAATCATTACTAGATTCGTTGCCGTCTAAAATAGCAATGGATGTTTTGTTGGATCGAATGATGTGGGGGTATTTTCCGAAGTATTGTTCAAAATACCTGCTGGTGTTATTACTGCCTGTTGCAATATAGGCATCACAATCTTTTAATTGAGGTTGAATAATAATATAGTCCTTCCAATTGGGCTCTATTTCAATTAAAGTTTGAATTAAATATTCCATTCCCACTGTATCCTTTGCTGCTAGTTTTACTACGGCTGTGTGTCCCGCCACTAGTGTACTTAATAAGTCATGAAAGCCAACAAAGGGAATATTCCCCGCCATGACAATACCCACTTTTTTATGGGTCATTTGGTTGGCTAACTGAGGGTACAAAGCAACCCAATGCGTTAGGGCATCCTTGGATAAAAATTGTGTTGCAATTTGGTGAATGGCTTGATCAATAAAAGCGGGCAAAAACCAAGAATTTTGCTGGTACACATTGGCTTTGGCCTGTATTAAAGCTTTATTTTCCGTGTCTAATAATTGTGATCCAAGTAAAAAAAAACTATTTAATCTTGTTTGTAAATTCATGCTTGTGGTGTATCTTTATGGCTACAAAAGTACATCACTAATTTTTAAAAAAATTTTATGGCAATCAAAATAACCGATGAATGTATCAACTGTGGAGCATGTGAACCAGAATGTCCAAATAATGCAATTTATGAGGGCGGTGTTGAGTGGGCTATGGCCGACGGAACAACAGTAAAAGGAGCTTTTAGTTTAATGGACGGAACTTCGGTAGATGCTGGACAAAGAAATGCACCTATTGCTGCTGATACCTATTATATTACTGCAAATAAGTGTACTGAGTGCCAAGGATTCCACGAGGAACCACAATGCGCATCGGTTTGCCCAGTAGACTGTTGTGTTCCAGACGAGTTATACCAAGAAACAGTGGAAGCTT